>JADMIO011694117.1_pt1 | contig 91984 bp, 64 predicted proteins | sample 8958161 | NCBI WGS metagenome assembly JADMIO01 (sample SAMN16585339, study PRJNA669376) | soil metagenome | isolation source: Crop rotation soil | place: USA: Cullars Rotation, Alabama | collected 2011
GCCGCGACTTCAAGTCACGTGAATTCCAAGCTTCGGATCCCACTGTGCTGGAAAGGGCTCGTGGCTGCCGGTCTTCGTCATCATCATCGCGATGAACTTCGCGACCGCGTTTCTGGCGGGTGTCGTGCTGAAGCCGATGCGTCAGCGGTGGCTGGCGGCGCCCACCGCTGCGGTCATCCCCGCTGCGCCAGCCATTCCTTCGCGGTAACGACATCACGCTGCGTCAGCTCGTGGCCGCTGTTCTGCCACGAGAGCGTGATGTCAGCGCCCGCCGATCGCAACAGCGACACGAGCTTTTCGGTCTCCTCCGCCGTAACCAGCGGATCGAGGCGGCCGTTGGAGAGGAGGACGGGTGTGCCCGGAATGTTCGGCAACGTCTCGGGCGTCAGCGGCACCATCGCGCGAAACAGCACGGCGCCGCCGAGCACTTCGGGGCGCAGCAGCAGGAGCGCGCCGGCGATGTTCGCGCCGTTGGAAAAGCCGACCGCGATGACGTCTCGCGTGGAGAATTCACGCAGCGCCGCGGTTTCGACGATGAAGTCGGCGAGTTCGGCGGTGCGCAGCTTCAGGTCGTCGATGTCGAACACGCCTTCGGCGAGGCGCCTGAAGAAGCGCGGCATGCCGCGCTCGAGCACCCTGCCGCGCGGGCTGAGGATGCCGGCCTCGGGCAGCAGCATCTCGGCGATCGGCACGAGGTCCTCTTCGTTGCCTCCCGTGCCGTGCAGCAGGAGCAGAATGGGACCGCCTGGATGCGCAGGTGGCCGGAAGACGTGAATGAAATCCATTGGTGATCGGTGATTGGTGATCAGCGATTTGAAATCACAAATCACTAATCACTAATCGCAAACGAGTGCATCTTGAGCGGCGGGAGAACTTCTTCGATGCGCGGCCGCGCCGGTTCGAGCCACGGCGGCAGCACCAGCGTTTCACCGAGGTGCGCCGCATCTTCGTCAACCGCGAAGCCGGGACCATCGGTCGCCAGTTCGAACAGCACGCCGCCCGGTTCCTTGAAGTAGACCGACTTGAACCAGAAGCGGTCGATGACCGGCGTCGGATGGTGTCCCGACGCCTCGACGCGCGACCGCATCTCGAGCTGATGCTCCTCGTCGTCGACGCGCCAGGCGAGGTGGTGCACGCAGCCGGTGCCCCACGCGCCACGGCGTCCCTCGGGCGTTTCCTTGACGTCGAGCACGCCTGCCGATCCCTCGAAGCCGTAACGGACGATGCCGTTGTGTTCGCCGAGGCGATCGAAACCGAGGACGCTCGTGACGAAGCTCTCGGTCATTTCCGCTTCGCGTTCCCAGACCTGCGCGCCGTAGAGGCCGCGAACCTGGCGCTCGTGCGGAACGGCGCTGCCGTCCCACGGCGTGAACGCGCGCGCCGGCACGCTGCCCGGCTCGACGAGCGCCACTTTCAGCCCGTGCGGATCGATCAGCGGCAGCGCGCGATCGCCGAAGCGCTGCTCGACGGCGCCGAGCGGCACGCTGTACTTCTGCAGCCGCGATGCCCAGAACTCGAGGCTGCCAACCGGCACTTCCAGCGCGACTTCGACCGCGAGGCCGTGGCCGATGCGCGGCGGCGCCATCTCGGCCCAGGGGAAGAAGGTCAGGTCCGAGCCAGGGTGGCCTTCGGCGTCTGCATAGAACAGGTGATAGGTGCCGGGATCGTCCTGGTTGACCGATTTCTTGACGAGCCGCATGCCGAGAATGCCCGCGTAGAAATCGAGATTCTCCTGTGCCGGGCCCGCGATCGCCGTAATGTGATGCAGGCCGTTCACGCCGTCCATAGCCGTAGGCTAGCACCGAAATCGGAATGAGGTGTAAGCTCCGGCACGTTCAACATTACGGAGGAAGCATGAGCGCACAGACTCGTCGGTGGTGTCTGGGAATCCTTCCGTTGCTGGGACTGTTCCTCGTCTGGGCGACGCTGCCCGTCGAGGGGCAGGGCGGCGCGAAGAATGGTGAGTGGAACACCTACGGCGGCGATCTGGCGAACACGCGCTACGCGCCGCTCGATCAGATCAACGCGTCGAATTTCAGCAAGCTCGAGGTCGCCTGGCGGTTCAAGACCGAGAACCTCGGCCCGCGGCCCGAGTTCCAGTTCGAATCGACGCCGCTGATGGTCAAGAACGTCGTCTACTCGACCGCCGGCACGCGCCGCGCCGTCGTCGCGCTCGATGCGGCGAGCGGCGAGCTGCTCTGGATGCACAAGGAGTTCGAGGGACCGCGCGGCGAGTCGGCGCCGCGGCAGCTGTCGGGGCGCGGTCTTTCCTACTGGACCGATGGGCGCGAGGAGCGAATCCTCTACGTCACGCCCGGCTATCAGCTGATCGCGCTCAACGCGAAAACCGGCGCGCGCATCGCCAGCTTCGGCAAGGACGGCATCGTCGATCTGAAGCTCGAAGACGACCAGGAGATGGACCTCGTCAACGGCGAGGTCGGGCTGCACGCCGCGCCGGTCGTCGCCGGCAACACGATCATCATCGGCGCCGCGCACATGAGCGGCAGCGTCCCGCCGAAGGGCTACAAGAACGAGAAGGGCTACATTCGCGGCTTCGACGTGAAGACGGGCAAGCGGCTCTGGATTTTCCACACCATCCCGCAGCGCGGCGAGTTCGGCAACGACACGTGGCAGAACAACTCGTTCACCTACACCGGCAACACGGGCTCGTGGGGCCAGATGTCGGTCGACGAAGAGCTCGGCATGGTCTACGTCCCGGTCGAGATGTCGACGGGCGACTACTACGGCGGCCATCGCCCCGGCAACAACCTGTTCGGCGAAAGCGTCGTCGCGCTCGACCTGAAGACGGGCGAACGCAAGTGGCACTATCAGCTCGTGCACCACGGGATCTGGGATTTCGACATCCCGTGCGCGCCGATCCTCGCGGACATTACCGTCAACGGACGCACGATCAAAGCGCTCGCGCAGCCGACCAAGCAGGCGATGCTCTACGTGTTCGATCGTCAGACGGGCAAACCGATCTGGCCGATCGAGGAGCGCGCCGTGGAGAAGGGCGACGTGCCGGGTGAGTGGTACTCGCCGACGCAGCCGGTGCCGCTCGACGCGCACGGCAAGCCCTTCGCCTACGACTGGAACGGCTTTGCGAAGGACTACATCATCGACTTCACGCCCGAGCTGCGCGCGGAAGGCGAGCGCATCGTGTCGAAATACAAGATCGGCCCCGTCTTCACGCCGCCGACGGTGAGCAAGGTCGAGGGACCGCTCGGCACATTGAGCCTCGCCATCAACGGCGGCGGCACCGTGTGGGCGGGCGGCTCGTACGATCCCGAGACCCACATCTTTTACGTCTATTCACGCCGCAACCCGGCATCGCTCGGCATGATCAAGCCGGACGACCCGAAGGTGTACGACATGAATTACGTGTCCGGCAACGCGATCACCGGCGCGCGGATGGCGACGCCGATGGGCGGCGCGCCGCGCCCGCCGGTCATCGTGGCGCACGGTGCGCAGGTCCCGGGATCCGAGGGCGCGCAGGCCGGCGCCGGTGGCGGCGAAGGCGGTCCGGCGATCACCGTGCAGGGCCTGCCGATCGTCAAGCCGCCGTACGGCAGCATCAGCGCCATCAGCCTGGATAAAGGCGAGATCCTCTGGCAGATCGCGCACGGCGACACGCCGGACAACATCCGCAATCATCCGGCGCTGAAGGGCGTGACGATCCCGCGCACGGGGCAGGCCGGGATCATCGGCACGCTGGTGACGAAGACGCTGCTCATCGCGGGTGAAGCCGTGGAGACGACCAACGGACACGCGCGTGGCGCGCTGCTGCGTGCTTACGATAAGGCGTCGGGAAAGGACGTGGGAGCGGTCTTGATGCCCGCGCGCCAGAGCGGATCGCCAATGACCTACATGGTCAACGGCCGGCAGTACATCGTTGTCGCGGTTGGCGGTGGCGGTGTGCCCGGCGAGCTCGTGGCCTTCAGGGTCCCGGCGACGCCGTCGCCGACGACGAACTAGAGAAGGCAAGTTCCAAGCTCCAAGCTCCAAGCTCCAAGTTCCAAATTCCAAGCTATTTCGGGTTCGAGTTTGGATCTTGGAGCTTGGAGCTTGGAGCTTATTTTTTCCCAAGTTCAGCGTACGCGGTGGCGACTCGACCCTTGAAGCCGCCGAACAGATCGCCGCCGAGCCCGTAGCCTGCGTACTTGGCGGGAATCTTGTACTCGGCCGCGGCCTGGTCCGCGGTCTTGCCAGCCTTGATTTCGGTCTGCACCCACGCCACGAAGTCGTTGTTGAAGTCGGCGTACTCTTTCAGGTCCGAGGGCTTCATCAGCGTGCTGTGGCCGGTGATGATCGTGTCGTAGTCCTTCAGCGACGCCGAGGCCTTCGCGATCGTCTTGCCGTATTCCACCATGCTTCCCCCGTTGTCGGTGTCGACGAGCGGGATGCCCTTGTTCGCGAACGCATCGCCGGCATGCAGGACGCGCGGGGTCTTGAAGAGCACCCAGGCGTCGCCGCCGGTGTGCGCGCGGCCGAAGTAATACAGATCGATTTCGTCCTTGCCGCTGCCGATCTTCATCGTGTCCTTGAAGGTGCGCTTGGGCAGGAACTTCGCGCCCGCGCCCTTGAACGCATCCATCTTCTCCATGTACATCTTCGTGTTCTCGTGCGCGACGACGTCCACCGTCGGCCCGAAGAACTCGTTGCTGCCGGTGTGATCGGGATGCGTGTGCGTGTTGATGATGAGCGAGATCGGCTTGTCGCTCACCGTGCGCACCTTGTCGAGAATCGCCTGCCCCCACCCCGCGAGCTTGGTGTCGACGATCACCACGCCACCGTCGGTGACGAAGGCGGCCGTGTTTCCGCCGCCGCCGATGATCATGTACAGGTTGTCTTTGACTTTCTGGATTTGCGCGACGTTCGGTCCGCCCTGACGTCCGCCGCCGGCCGGCTGCTGAAACGCCGAGGTAGCCATCGACAGCGCGCCGATCGCCACGATGGTGCCGAGCACAAGTCTTCTTTGCATGCGCAGAGCATACATCCCAATTGAACCGCCACACCGCCCGGGTGTATAACGACGCCGTGAGCCGGCGTGCCGGTTTCGTCGCCGCCCTCGTCACGGCTGTCACTCTGACGACGGGATACCTGCACGCACACGGCGCACGCGAGCCCTTCTGGGCCTACGGCTTCCTCGAGCCGCCCGCGTGGAACGCCAAGGCCGCGCCGCCGCAGAATCCTCCCACCCACCAGCTGCGGCCGAATGAAGATCCGGTCGAGCAGCAGCGTCCTCGTCACGTCGACGGCTCGGGCGCGACCTACGCGCTCATCGACGTGCGCGACGGCCACAACGTCATCGACTGGTTCCCTGGCGATCATCCGTCGCCGATGCCCGACGTCATCGCACACGGTCCGAAAGCCCTTGGCGAGACATCTCGCGGGTGTGGGTCCTGTCATCTGCCGCACGGCAAGGGGCGCCCCGAGAACGCGCAGCCCGGGGGATTGCCGTACGCCTACATCCTTCGTCAGCTCCAGGACTTCCGTCTCGGCTTCCGCCGCAGCGCCGACTGGCGCAAATCGAACACGCCGACGATGATGAAGCTGGCGATGTCGATGAGCGACGAGGAGATGCGCACGGCCGCCGCCTACTTCTCCGCCGTCAAATGGAACACGCGCTGGGTGCGCGTCGTCGAGACCGACTACGTGCCGAAGACGCGCATCAACGGCCAGCTGTTCATCGCCATCGAGAACCAGCGCACCGAGCCGATCAACGGCCGCATCATCGAGGTGCCGCAGGATCAGGAGCAGGCGGAGCTCTATCGCAATCCGCATTCGGGGTGGATCGCGTATGCCCCGCCCGGCAGCATCGCGCGCGGACGCGGCCTCGTCACCACCGGCGGCACGACGGTCATCGGCAACCAGCAGGTGCCGAAGACGACGGCGTGCGCCGGGTGCCACGGCAAGGACCTGACGGGCAAAGACGACATCCCGCCGCTTGCCGGCCGCTCGCCGAGCTACCTTGCCCGGCAGCTGTACGACTTCCAGCAGGGCACGCGCAACGGCTCCGGCGCCGCCCTGATGCGGCCAATTGTGGCCAACCTCAGCGACGCCGACATGCTGGCCATTGCCGCCTACCTGGCGTCGGTCGGCCCGGGCGAATCGATAGTGCCGCAGCCCGAGCCTAACTTCCTGTCGCGAAACGGCCGATAAAGTCCGTTGAGGCGGTAATTTCGGGGCTTTTCTGCCGTTCTCCCAAGGAGATCTACGAGCGATGAGTGTCGGTTCCTCCACCACGCCCATGTCAGGGTGGCAGCGCGCCAACGTCCTGGCGGCGGCGCAGTATCTGCGGGACATCGTGTCGCGCTCGCCCGGCGACATGAAAGCGCAGGCCGTTTACCAGGGACTGCTCGAAGTGCTTGAACCGGCGCGGCGCGCCATCCGTCAGCAACGCGAGCTGAGCGACGCGGCGCGGTCGTCGGTGACGATGCGTGAAAAGCGGACGGGCGCCGAGCGGCGGCGCACCGAGCGGCGGCGCGTGAACCTCGGGTCGCCGACGGGCACCGAGCGCCGGAGAAACGAGCGGCGCAGCGGGCGCGATCGTCGCAACCGTGCCTGACGCGGCGCTGTTCTATCTAGCGCACCCTCCGCCCGTTCGGCCCCGGCATGCAGGCGGCGGCATAGAGCAGCGATCCATCGAACAGCTTTATGAGCTGGTTCGCCGTAATCACCTTGCGGCCCCGGTTCAGGCGCGTGCAGAGCTCGAAGAGCGACGCGAACTGCCGCGTCGAGACATTTCCCATCACCCGTGGCTGAATCACGCGCTCGATGATCTGCAGTGCGACCTCCTGCGCGATCGCCTGGTCCCGGTCGCCGCCCGTGCGCTTGTCGAACTCCGCAAGACACGCGTTCAGGACGCCGCCGTCGACCAACCCCTTTTCATCGTAGATGCCGCTCCGTTCGCGCCGTCGCTTCTTGCCGATGTTGGCGATGTCGATGCTGAAGCCGGCGAGCGGTCTGCCGAACAGCACTGCCGCGCCGATCGTGCCAATCAGCGCCCGGAAATATCCGTAGCCCAGCCTTCGCCACCCGCGCCAGTTCTCACCGACGGTGATGATGCCGTCGCGCGTGTCCAGGTCGAAGAAGTCGAGATGCCGCTGTAACGCGGTGCGCGCGTTGGGCACCCCTTCGCCGGCCAACTGCGCGAGCTCCGCCGCGCTCAGCGGGCCTTCACAGATCCATTCGCCATCGATGACCGCGACGACGCCGACGCTGTACGGCAATTCGTAGCTCGCGGTCAGCTGTTGCGCCGCCGCGAGAACCTCGGCCGGCGGTGGATTCATCTGCTCGTGCGCGGTGATGCGGCCGTCGTGATTGCCGTCTTCGTAGACCAGTCCGTCCCTCGCGATCACGCGCTGGCCGGTCTGCTGGTGGCGAAAACGGAGCGCAGTCGATGTCATGCGCCGCTCCTATGTCCGATAGTGCTCGATTGCCGACAGCGGGTGTTCCTCGGGGTTTGACTGCGGCGTCGTGCCCCACGGCTCGAAGGCGTTGTGAATGTTCTTCAGGCCGCTGTCCTCGAGGCCAGGGAAATGGCGAAGGAGAAGTTTTTTCATCGTCACGGTGTTGAGGCGCTCGATCCCCGCCTGTGTGTAGTAGCGGGCGTTGTACTTCTCCGTGAAGAACGGGTCGGTCTGCAGGCGGCGCGACGCGGCCTGCAGAAAGACCGCGAATCGGGTGTTATCGAACCCCTGCAGCGGCCGGCTGTGGTCGCAGAGCATGCCGACGACGACGTCGAGCCGTTCGATGGCGCCCGCGTCGTTCGATTCACCCGCGTATCGATACAGCGTGCGCAGCTTGCCGAGCGTCGCAGGGTCGTTCGTCAGATCGTCGAAGCTCGTCATCGCCGGCATGCCGAGCTGGCGCCGGAACTCGTTGAACCGCGGGATGCCACGCTCGCGCGGACGGACGACGTCGGCGGCCGCGATGTCGAACATCGGCGTGCCCTCGGTGCTCATGTCGGTCATCCAGCGCGGGTAGTTGTTATTGACCAGTGCATTCATGTGCTGGTGGCCGCACGAGTGCACGAGCGTCGACAGGCCGCGTTCGCCGTACTTCGCGACGAGATGGTCGATCGCGGCGCGCGATCCCGCGGCGCGGGTGCGTTCCGCGGCGATTTCATCCGCGACCGTGGCCGCGCCGATGGGGCGCACCTGGATCGAATCGGGCATCGCGGCATGCAGGCGGTAGGTCTCGACGAACTGCTCCGAAAAATTCTGCGGAACGCCGTAGTTGTTCAGCTCGCCGCCGATGATGCCGCCGACGTACGGGTGCGTCACCTCGAAGAGCCGCAGCGGCCGGCGATCGTCCCACGTGCGGTGCAGCGTGGACTCGATCATCCCGTGCCAGTTCGAGTTCATCCCCAGCGACAGCTCCGGCATCGGCAGCACCGCCGGCGTCCATTCGATGGTGTGAATCTTCGCCATCGTCGCGGCGTTCTCGAGGCGGGCGTGGTGGAAGATCTCGTCGCTCTTCCACTGCGGGTTTTCCCTGGCGTAGCAGTCGCACAGATAGTTGTGGTGGCGGATGAACAGCGTGTGCAGGAGCTCGAGGCCGACCCACATGTTGCGGGTGAATCCTGAATCGATCAGGCCGCTGGTCGGGTCGACCGGCGGCTGGCCGTCCTTCTCCACGTAGAGCTTGCCTCCCGCGTCGAGGTCCGTCACGTCGCAGCCGGGCGGCAGCCGCCGCGCTTCCTTTCGCGAGTGGCGATCGACTTCGAGCAGTTTGATCCACGTCAGGCCGTCGCGCGCGCGCAGGCGATCCTGGGTGAATTGGTCGCTGCCGTAAATCTGGCTCGCATCCCACCACGCGGTGACTTCGTTTTCGTAGGCAAACGCGTTGCTGCCGGTGATGGCCGGCTGCGTGCGCCGGAACGTCATGTACGGGCGGCCGTACTTCCTGGCGCGCGGATCGTTGGGCGGAAACGGCACCCGGAGCTCGCCGCCGTCGGCGGCGCCGCGGTGATTCACCCAGTCGTGGACCATGAACTGGATCCAGGCGACGGCGAGGACGTTCAGAAACGGCACTTCCTTGCGCGACCCTTGACCGTCCCACCGCAGCAGCTCGTTGGCGACAGCGATCGGGTTCGGCGTCTCGAGCGTCGTGTCGCTGCGCCGGCCGAGCGTGTTGCCCTGCCAGATGAACCGCGACCCCGCCGCACCCTCCATCGGGTTGTCCGTGTTCCACGCGCCGGTCGCGGTCCTGAAACGCTCGGTCCACTGCGGACGCTTCTGCCCCGGCTGCTGGTTGCCAACCAGCTGGCCACCGTAGGGGTCCTGCAGCGTGTTGTGGTTCATGTAATTGCGGATCGCGGCGAGACCCGCGTCGCGGCGCAGGAAATCCTGCTCGCGGGGCCAGCGCCACGAATCCTTCGTACCGTCGCCCGCATTGATGCGGACGATGAAATCGAAGAGCGGCGTCGCCATCACGCCTGCAAGCTTCTGCACGCGCGCCAGGAGTCTCCGCGCGACACCAGGTGACGGCGGCATCGGCGACAGCCCCGCCGGCTCGCGCAACGCCAGCGCGGGAGGCGCCAGCAGCTCCGCCCTCGTGAAGGGAATCGTCGTCAGCCCGTCCTGGAAGCGGTTTGCGGCGTTGCTCTCGGCGCGCGCCCGCATCTCGGCCCAATCCGGGTTCGCCGCCGGTGCGAGACGGCATGCCTCGGCGAAGTCCGCGGCAGCCTCCGCGTACTTCTCCTGCATGAACTCGTCGAGGCCGCGCTGCGCGTACTCGTCCGCGGTGAGCGGTTGAACCTGCGCCATAGGTGTGTCTCCGGTGAGACGGCCGAAACGGAAAGGAGGAAGAACCGCCTAGATATCGCGCCGGCGCGGCCCTGTCAATCGTCAATTGCAAGATCGAAAGCGGTGTGCTGTTGTGACTGTGCGCAGGCCGGACAGGCAGGCGCCGGATTGCGCGAGGCGGCATCACCTTGCACTGGCATCTTTCCTGCCCTGCGTCGATGTGGATTACATGTCGAGCGAGTCATCCTGGGGGGCGAGAAATATCAGTGGCGTCACGTTGCAGCCCGTACGCGCCGGGTGGCTCACCTACGAGCACTTCTACGGCCTGAAGGAAAAGCCCTTCAGCCTGTCTTCCGACCCGACCTTTTTCTACAACAGCGCCTCGCACGCCGCCGCCTTTGACGATCTGCTCTCGGGCATCCGCCGCCGCGAGAGCCTGAGCGTGCTGAGCGGCGACATCGGCACCGGCAAGACGACGCTCTGCCGGACGGTGGTGCAGAACCTCGATCGGCAGACGTTCAGCGCGTTCGTCCCCGACCCGTTCGCCACGCGTGAGGATTTGCTGAAGGTGGTGCTCGTCGACTTCGGTGTGGTCTCGCGCGACGATCTCGCGGCCGGGCGGCTGCGCGGCGCCTCGCGCACCGAGCTCAGTTACCTGCTCTACGAATTTCTCGGCACGCTCTCGCCACTGCAGGCCTTCGCGATCATCGTCATCGATGAAGCGCAGAACCTGTCGCTGCCGCTGCTCGAGGAGATTCGCATCCTCTCGGACTCGGACGGCCGCGAACGCCAGCTGCAGGTCGTGCTCGTCGGCCAGCCGGAGCTGCGCGACAAGCTGCGGCTCCCCGAGATGCGCCAGGTGGCGCAGCGCGTCGCGGTGCGCTGCGGCCTCGAGCCGCTCGATCGCGACGGCGTCGACGGCTACATCGCGCATCGCCTGGCCGTGGCCGGCGGGACGCCCGATCGTGTGCGTTTCTCGCGCGAAGCGCGCGACGCCATCTACGAGGGGTCGCGCGGCGTGCCGCGCGTCATCAATCGCATCTGCGATCGCGCGTTGCACCACGGTCACCAGCGCCGCGTTGCCGTCATCGATCGTCCGACGGTTGCGCTGGCCACCGGGGAAATGGAGCTGGTGCCGGTGATGCTGGCATCGGCATCGGCGCTTGCCGCGTTCCCCTCGGAGTCCGTGCCCGCCGCACCCGAATCCTACGAACCGGCGTCACCGGCGGCGGTGGCACCCGCGCTTGCCGCGTTTCCTCCGGAAGCGTCGACGACCGAAGCGCCCGCATCCAGCCAGCCTGTCGCACTGACACCGCTTTCTCCTGTGATTGAACCGAGCACGGAGGAGTGGTTCGAGCAGATCGACGCGAGCGTGACGAACACCGTGGATGCCGACCCGGTCGCCGGAATGCAGGCCGTGCCAATTACGCCGCTGCCACCGCGCAGCCGCGCGTCGGTGCCGCTGACGCACATGGAGATGCTGCAGCGGACCTGGCTGCGCCGCCTGAAGATTCTCTTCGTGCTGCTCGTCATCGTCGCCGGTGCGGGCTTCGGTCTCGCCGTCGCGGTGAACGTGATGACGCAGCCGGTCGTCTCGCCGGACGTGTCCACGCCGCCGCCGCCGGCGCTGCCGGCGCAGCTCATCGCCCCGCCGGTGCCGCTCGAGGATCCCCAGGCGCTCGCGGCGCGACAGGGCCTTCCGGCGTCAGATCCCGCCCCGCCCGCGGCGACCGCGGAGACGTTCAGATCCGCCGCGCGGGCGGTCAACTGACCCTGGTGCGGCGCGAGACCCTCCCGCCAAAGTTTCGACCCCGCCCGGCCGATAACGTCAGGTGAGGCGCATGCCCACGTCACGCCGTAAGGCCTCCCTCGAGCCACCTGTCGTCATTCCGGCGATAGAGACGACGCCAGCCTGGCTGACGTACGAGAACTTCTACGGACTTCGCGAACAGCCGTTCAACCTCTCGTCGGACCCCGCGTTTTTCTACGGCAGCCCCTCGCACGCCGCCACCCTCGACAAGCTGCTGCTGGGGATCCAGCGGCGCGAAGCGCTCAGTGTGCTGACGGGCGACATCGGCATGGGGAAGACGACGCTGTGCCGGACGCTGGTGGCTCGCCTCGATCGGCAGACATTCAGTTCGTTCGTCACCGATCCCTTCGTCAGCCGCGAGGACCTGCTGAAGGTCGTGCTCGCCGACTTCGGCGTCGTGTCCGCGCGGGAGCTGTCGACCGGCGAACTGAAGCGCGCCTCGCGAACCGAGCTCAGCTTCCTGCTCTACGAGTTCCTGGCGACGTTGTCGCCCCACGCCTGCGCTGTCGTGTTCGTCGACGAAGCGCAGAACCTGTCGCCGCAGCTGCTCGAGGAAATCCGCGTGTTGTCCGGCGCAGACGGCCGCCTGCGTCAGCTGCAGGTGGTACTCGTCGGCCAGCTGGAGCTGCGGGACAACCTGCGGCTGCCCGAGATGCGGCAGGTGGCGCAGCGGATCTCCGTGCGCTGCACGCTCGACCCGCTCGATCTGAAAGCCGTGGCGGGCTACATCTCGCGTCGCCTCGAAGTCGCCGGCGGCGTCCCCGAACGCGTGCGGTTCGCCGACGAAGCGGTGGCGGCAATCTACGAAGCGACCGGCGGCGTCCCCCGCCTGATCAACCGCCTGTGCGATCAGGCGCTGCACCACGGCGCCCTCGTCAAGACGAACGTCATCGACGGAAGCACGCTCGATCGCGTCGCGCGCGAGCTCGACGTCGAGCCCGGCGACGCCAACAACGGCATGGCGTCTTCGGCGTCGGTCCGGAAACGTCCGGCCTACGCGCGCGCAGCCGTGACGCCGCGGCTGCGCGCGCCGAGCGACGCCTTCGACAACAGCGAAGAGTGGTTCGCGGAATTCGATGCGCGGGTGAACGACGCGCTCGCCACGGTGTCCTCCCTCGTGTCGCCCGCGGCGACGTCCGAGGCAGACGAGGAATACCCGGAGCCCGCCATCGTCGAGGCCGAGCCGCTCGACGGCCTGGTCAACCCGTTCGAGATGGGCGACGACCTCTGGCAATCGCAGTCCTGACCTGACCCGCCGCTCGTTGACTGTACCGTCCGCGCATGGTACGGTCCGCCCACCTTGCAGAGGGCATCATGACGCAGAGCGCGCGAATCCTCACGGCCATATCCGCGGCATTGCTGGCGTGCGCAGCCGGGGCGTTGCACGCGCAGCGAGCCGCTGACGGGGCGCGCGGCAACGCGGCCGTCGACCTGCTCCTCACCAACGGCAAGATCATCACCGTCGACGACAGGTTCACGATTGCGCAGGCGATCGCGGTCAAGGGCGAGCGCATCGTCGCCGTCGGCAGCAACCAGCAGATCACGCAAATGGCGACCGCCGCCACGCGGCGCATCGATCTGCACGGACGCTCCGTCGTTCCCGGACTCATCGACAACCACATGCACCTGCTGCGCGCCGGGACGACGTGGAGCAACGAGGTGCGGCTCGACGGCGTCGACTCGCGCAAGCAGGCGCTCGATATGTTCGTCGCGCGCGCCAAAGCCCTGCCGCCGGGCGAATGGGTCTACACGATTGGCGGCTGGTCGGTCGATCAGTTCGCCGACAGCCGGGCGAAGTTCACGCGCGAGGAGCTCGATCGCCTCGTTCCCAATCATCCGGTGGCCATCCAGGAGTCGTACTACCGCACGTATCTGAACAGCCGCGGCCTGGCGGCGTTCGGGATCCGCGACGGCGCGTCCGACCCCGAGGACTTCCCGAAGGGATCGATCGTCCGCGACGCCTCGGGCCGCGCGACCGGCATCGTCGAAGGGGGCATGGGCGCGGTGCGGGCGATTGCCGCGAAGATGCCACGCGTTCCCGACGCGCAGCTCGAGGCGAGCACGCTGGCGATGATCAAGGACATGAACCGCGCCGGGCTGACCGCGTTCGGCGTGGCGGGGTGCGACCAGGCGCTGCTGCCGATGTATCGCAAGTGGGAGGCGCAGCGGCAGCTGAACGTCCGCATCTTCTGCATCGACGGCATCGGTGCGAACACGCCGGAGCAGGTCGATCGCGCCCTGCCGCGCATCGCGGACATCAAGCTGTTCCAGGGCGACGACTTCGTCGACAGCGTCTTCTACGGCGAAAGCGTCTACGGCCCGCTCCACGACCCGATGTTCGACTCGGTTTCGGATCCGAAGCCGGAGCAGCTCGCGCAGTGGCGCCGCCTGGCGATGGAGATCGCGAAGAACCGGCTGCCGCTGCACGTCCATGCGGAGCTGACGCACACGATCGACTCGTTCCTCGACCAGATCGAAGCCGTCAACAAGGTCTATCCGGTGAAGAACCTGCGCTGGGTGCTGGCGCACTTCAACCAGTCGAACGCCGCGCAGCTCGAGCGGATGAAGCGGCTCGGCATGTATGCCGCGGTGCACCCGTGGAACGTGATCAACGGCGGCATCATGCACGAGATCTTCGGCGACAACGCGCTGGAGCAGCCGCCGCTGGCGACGATCCAGGCGAGCGGCATCATGTGGGGCTTCGGCAGCGACGGCAGCGCGGCGAACCAGTACATGCCGTTCATCACCCTCAACTATGCGGTGACGGGCAAGATGCTGAGCGGCCTGAAGGTGATGCGGCAGACCATCAGCCGCGAGGACGCGCTCATCGCCTACACGCGGCGCAACGCGTTTTTCGTCTTCCAGGAGGACAACCTGGGCGCGATCCAACAGGGCAAGCTGGCGGATCTCGTCGTGCTCGACCGCGACTACTTGTCGGTTCCCGCGGATCAAATCAAGAACATCAAACCAGTGATGACGATGGTCGGTGGACGCGTTGTCTATGAGGAGGACTGATGCGACGGCTCCTTTTTGCCCTGCTGCTGCTTGTTCCGACCGCGGCCTTTGCGCAGGAGGCCACCCTGACAGGTACGATCACCGACTCGACGGGCGCCGTGCTTCCGGGCGTCACCGTCACCGCCATCCATCAGGCCTCGGGCAACAAATTCGTCGCGGTCACCGATGAACGGGGCGTCTACCGCGTTCCCGCGCGCGTCGGCGCCTATGAGATCACCGGGGAGCTCCAGGGATTCCGCACCGCGCAGCGCACGGGCGTGGAACTGCTCGTCGGCCAGACGCTGGTCATCAACCTGCAGATGGCGCCTGGCGGCGTCGCCGAAACGGTCACCGTCAGCGGTGAAGCGCCGTTGATCAACGTCGCCACCTCACAGCTTGGCGGCAACATCGATCCGCAGCAGGTGCAGGAGCTGCCGGTGCAGGGGCGCAACTGGATGGCGCTCGCCATGCTCGCCCCCGGCAGCCGCATGACGTCCGATACGCAGAACTCGCCGATTGCCAATCGCGGCGCCTCCGGCGACGTGCGGCAGTATCAGTTCAGCCTCGATGGCCAGCAGGTGACCTCCGAGATGGGCTTCGGCAACCAGCCGCGCTACAGCCAGGAATCGATTGGCGAGTTCCAGTACATCTCCAACCGCTTCGACGCGACGATGGGCCGCTCGGCGGCGGTGCAGGTGATTGCGGTGACGAAGTCGGGCACCAACCGTTTTTCCGGATCGATGCGCGGTAACTTCCGGAACAGCCGATTCAACGCGCCAAACCCCGTGCTGCATCGCGTCGTGCCGATCGACAACCAGCAGCTGGCGTTTACCCTCGGTGGCCCGATCCTTAAGGACCGGCTCCACTTCTTCGCGCACTATGACTACGAGCGCGAGCCGAAGACCAGCATCTGGAACACGCCCTACCCGGCCTTCAACGTGTCGCTGCACGGACCGGAAACGATCAAGATGGGCGGCACGCGCCTCGACTATCAGCTCTCGTCGAGCATGCGGCTGATGGGGAAGATCACCGATGCCGAGCACTGGCAGCCGTTTACTCCCGGTGACACCAGCCATCCGGCGGCCACGGGCTCGACGGCCGAAACCAACCGCGAGTTCGCCGCGCAGTTCACGCACGTGCTCAGCAACCGGGCGGTCAACGAGATCAACGGTGGCAAGACGCGCTGGATCTTCGAGAACGCGAACCTCACGCACTGGTCGAACCACTGGCAGGCGCCCAACGGCGTGACCACCGGCTCGCCGCGCATCACGTTCAGCAACTTCGCCATCGGCGGCAACACGTTCTATCCTCGCTTCGGTGCGCAGGACAACTGGAGCCTGCGCGACGACTTCACCTACTCCTACGACGCGCGCGGCCGTCACGACGTGAAGGCGGGCGCCGACGCCGTGGTGATGGTGGATTCCGGCAACAACTGCCAGTCGTGCATGGGCGTGGTCGACGCGCGCGGCGGCACGCCTGCGGCGGCCGACCTCCAGGCGTGGTTCCCGGATCCGTGGAACGCCGACACCTGGAACCTGAACGCCATCTCGCCGCTCATCCGGACCTACAGCATCGGCGTTGGTAACTACGCGACGCGCGACATCCGGCCGCAGTACGGCGCGTGGTTTCAGGACGACTGGCAGGTCTCGAACAAGCTGACGTTGAACCTCGGCGCGCGCTACGACCTGAGCCTCAACGCCAACGGCAACCACTACGCGGTGCCGCCGTTTGTCGACAAGGGCCGCCCAGCGGACAAGAACAACATCCAGCCGCGCGCCGGCTTCGCGTATCGGCTCACGGACAACACGGTGCTGCGCGGAGGCTCCGGGCTCTACTTCTCGACGCCGCTGCAGATCGACACGTTCTTCATGGCCCAGATCGATCGCCTCGTCGTCATTCAGTACACCAACGACGGCCGTCCCGACTTTGGTGCGAACCCGACCAACGGCCAGCCGCTGCCGAGCGTCACGCAAGGGCAGCAGCAGTTCTGCAACGTCCGCAACGTACCCGGCTGCCTGCGGCGCTCGCTGCAGGAGCTGGTGGCGCCGGCGGACTATTCGACGCAGCTGGCCCGCACCTGGCAGAACTCCATCGGCTTTCAGCATCAGATCGGCAGCACGACGGCGGTCGAAGCGGACTACGTCTACAGCCAGGGGCGCAACGAGAAGGACATCATCTCGAACATGAACCTGACGTTCGACCCGGCGACCGGCGCCAACTATCCGTTCTCCGACATCGCGCACCGCGCCTACCCGGACTTCGGCGCCATCTCGATGCTGGTGCGCATGGGACGCTCGAGCTATCACGCGCTGCAGACCGCGGTCACCAAGCGCTTCAGCAATCACTGGCAGGCGTCCGCGACCTACACGCTGTCGGGACTGTGGGACGCGTATCCGCAGGCGTTCAGCGGCACCGCGCCGGTGCCGTTCAAGACGCAGCCGGACCTTGGCGGCGAGTGGTCGCTCTCCGCCGGCGATCTCCGCCATCGCGCGGTGGTGAATGGAATCTGGGATGTGGGCCGCGGGCTGCAGCTGAGCGGCGTGTTCTACACCGGCATCGGCGAACGCGCGACGACGACCTACGGCACCGACGTGCGCAACATCGCCGGCGTCGGCGGCCCCGAGTCGTCCAGCCGCCTGCGCGCCCGCGCCGACGGAACGATTGTTCCGCGCAACTGGTTCACGCAGCCGCCGCGGCGCAAAGTCGACCTCCGCCTGCAGCAGAGGATCACGCTGCCGCGCAAGGTCGCCCTCGAAGGCATCGCCGAGGTCTTCAACGTCTTCAACTCGCCGAACTGGACGCTGACGACGGTGGAGACGAGCCCGCAATATCTGCAGAGGACCGCAGGGCAAAATCGAACTGCGCAGGTGGGGTTCAGGATCACCTTCTAAAGAAGCTCCAAGCTCCAAGCTCCAAGCTCCAAGCTCCAAATTCCAAGACTTTTGGATCTTGGATCTTGGATCTTGGAACTTGGAGGCTTGGAACTTGGAACTTCGGCTATTTCCCCAGGTCGTGCGGCACGAACACGGCGACTGACGAAGTCACCGTGTTACCCGCCGCGTCTTTCGTTTCGACCGTAAACGTGTAGGTGCGGCCGTTGCCCAGGCCGGTGCGATCGGCACGCACCAGCGCCGTCAGCGCGCCGGCGATCTGCGCATCCCCCGATCCCGCCCCGTCATCGCCGGCGATGCTGACGATGCGCGACGTCGTCGCGCTGACGATGTCCGCCGCATTGACGGTGATCGTAACGGGCACCATGCGCTTGTTCGGCGGCCAGATCGTGGATGGCGACGCGCCGATTGCATCGATTGTGGGCGCGGTCGTATCGACAACCGTCACGTGGAACGTGCCAGTCGTGAAATTGCCGTGCGCATCCGTGGCCAGACAGTTGACGTCCGTCGTCCCCAGCGCGAACACCGCGCCGCTCGGCGGCGAGCAGACGGGTTCGAGGTCGCCATCGACGCCGTCGTGGGCGGTCGCGGTATACGTGACGGTCGCGCCGCCGGTGGTATTGCCCTCGATCGTAATGTCCGGCGGCAGGTTCAGCGTCGGCGGCACCGTGTCGATGTCGGGCGTGTTGAAGTAGGCAACGATCGGATCGTGATCCGACACGCGCTCGGGCCGCGAGAAATCCCCGCGCAGGCTCTCGGGGAAGTCGGCGTTGACGCGGCCGTACTCGAGTGCGTTCGCTGCCAGATCGCCCGTCGCCAGGATGTGATCGAGCTCCTGTGCGTTGCCGTCGAAGAGGAACGAATAGCGCTCGGTAGCCGGAGCGAGATCGAGGAGATCCGTCAGCGGCGGATTCGGCATCTGCGCGGCCGTCAGCGTCGTGTTCTGCGTCACCTGATCCGCGGGCGCCGGCGTGGCCTTCGCGATGCCGACGACGTCGACGTAGCCGTCGTTGACGTCGAATGCGTTGTAATCGCCGACGGAGACGACGTGTTTGCCCTGATCCTGGAACGAGCGAATGAGCTGCGCCAGATATTCCGCCTGCAGGCGCCGCTTGGTGCGGATGCGCAGGCCGTCGGTGCCATCGACGCCAGACAGCGAGCGCAGGTGGTTGACGATGACCGTCACCGGATACGGTTCGAACGGCGGGTTCAGAACCTTCGCGTCGAGCACCAGCGGCGGACGATCGTTGAGCAGGGCGGTCGGGCCGCCCGGCTCGACGAACGTGGTGTCCCCGCCGTACTGCGTCACGGTGAAGTGTCCGGGAGCCAGATCCACACGATCGGCGCGGACGAGCAGACCTGAGTCGATGCCGCCGACGTCGTTGCCTTCGACGAGAAACGCCTGGTAACCGGGATGCAGGCCGTCGAGCGCCGCATCGTCATTGACGCGATTGGCGACGCGCTGCAGGTTCGCGAGGTTCTCCATCTCCTCCACGCCGATGATGTCCGGCATCTGCAGCACGTCACGGACGACGAGCGAGATTTTCTGCAGGCGCCCCTGCAGCGCGGCCTCTGTCAACACGGCGTCCGACTGCGGGTCATCCACGGTATCGAAGAAGCGCTCGGTGTTCATGCTGGCGACCGTGAACTCGCCCGCGCCACGCTCGCGCACCGCGCGAACCGTCATGTTCGGCGTGCCGCTCGATACGGTCGGCCGGTCCCAGTCCTCCGCATCGACGACGTAGGAACGGAACGAGTAATCGAGCGGTCCGGTGACGTTGTTGACGGTGACGCCCGTTGTCACCTCGAGCGTTGAGCCGGCTGGCGGCGGGAACACCGCTGCGGTTGCCGGATCCTGGAACACCGAGAAGGTGTCAACGCCGATGCGCTCGTAATTGCCGTCGAAGATCGGCGGGTGCGCGCCGGCCGGTGCTTCCGCGGGAACGGGAAGCGGCGTCTGGATGCCCGGCTCGCGGAACGGACGCGGCGTCCCTGGAAGGACACCGAAGAACAGTCCCGTCGTCGTCGAGCGTGCGTCGGTTTCGTTGACCGACCCGCCCGTCGGCGACGTCGTCTGCACGCTGTCCACGTGCACGCGCATCCCTTCGTACTTCTCCAGCTGGAATGGCGTCGCCGCGGCAAAGAGATCCGCAGTGGACAGCGTGATCGCGACGGGCAGCGTGTTGCCAGTGGAGACAATCGCGACCGTCGGATTGGTCACCTCGGTCGCGGAGAGGCCGTCCGGATCGCTCGTCGTGCTCTTGAACTCGCTGACGTTGCCGATCACCTTGACGAGATTGCCGATCACCGCTCCCGGGGGCGGCGTCGAATTCGTAAACACGAAGACGCCTTCCGAGGTGTTCACATCCGCGTCGATTTCCGCCGGCGGCGTCTGGATGAAGAAGCCGTTGAACTTGACGCCCGTAACGATGCCGCGCGTCATCACCATCGAGCCGGCAAATGGCGAGACGTTGCCCGCACCCTGGATGTCGTGAATCGCCGTCGTCGTCGGCAACTCGACGACGAAGGGAATCGATGTGGAGGCAGCGCGCCCCTGCGCATCACGTACGGTGACGGCGAACGTCTTCGCACCGGCGGCGACCGCGCCTACCGTCGCCGTAAAGCTGAAGGTGCCGTCGCCAGCCGTCGCGTCGCCGTGCGTGCCGTCGTCGAAGAACGACTGCGTCGTCGAGCCGCCGATCGACGACAGGTTGGCGCGCACCGTGATGCCGGTGCTCGCCGGATTGGTGCCTCCCGTGACCTGCGCCGTCAGCAGTGTCGTTCCGCCGGCGACGTTGGACGGCGGATCCGCGGAGCCGGTCGCCGTGGGATTGGTGGACAGCGGGCCGGTCTCCGCCGTCAGCGAAAAATCGTCGACGGCGAGGCCGTCATCGGCACCGCTGGCGTCGAAATCGGTCCACCGAATCCAGAACGTCGCGCCGTCGGGAATGTCGATTCCGGCGACGGTAGCGGAGAGCGTCGAGCGATTGGCCGCAAGGTTGCCGTTCAGGGCGCCGACCGTGCCCGTCGTGATTGGCGCGACGAAGTCCAGGCTGTCGACATCGGTGTAGCCGGTGCTCGTGAGCGAGGTCGCCGAGGCACCAACCTGGAAATCAAGCCGGTCCGGCTCCGCCCGTCCCGCTGTGCCGAGCCTCCACTGCTCGCCCGTGTAGGTGATCGTCAGCGTCCTGATTGGCTGCCCCGTGTTGTTGATGAAGGCGGCGCCGAGCACGGGTACGAGACTTCCACTGCGCAGCCCGCCGAGTGCGCGTTCGCCGCTCCCGGTCGCCCCGAACGAATAGGTGTCGCCGGCATTGCTGCTCCCGGTCCCCGCTGCGTACAGACCGTTGGCGTTGGCGTTCGACTCGTCGAAGGTCCATCCAGGCGGCACGACGTTCGACGTGCCGGTACTGGCAAGAGTGTCGAAGGGCTGTGTATAGACGGCTCCGAGCGTCGTCAAAGCGATTGGTGACGCCGGAGGTCCGACAGCGAGGACGAGGGCGCCGGCCGTGGTCAGGCAGACGGAGAGCGCAAGACAAAACAGGCGCAGGAATCTCATCGAAAAGGCCTTTATGAAAAACAGATTCGTGTGCGGGAAGCTCTATTTATAGTGGAGAAAACCCGTGACATCCAGATGACGCACGCCGGCTTGCATCAATTTCCCTAGGAGGCAAGTCATGGCTCTTCGGGAGAAGTACAACAGCGCGATTCAGACCGCGAAAACCCTCGGTTTCCAGGGGGGAGCGGAAGAGCGCGACGGCAAGCTTTACTTCAAGGGAACCACCCAGACGCAGGACCAGGCCAACAAAATCTGGGACGCCATCAAGACCGTGCCGTCCTGGCAGCAGGAGGTGGTTGCCGACATCAAGGCGACGAGCTCAGGCGCCGCGCCCCAAGCCGATCGCACCTACACGGTGAAGTCGGGCGATACGCTCAGCCGCATCGCCAAGGAGATGCTCGGCGATTCCAACGCCTACATGGACATCTTCAACGCCAACCGGTCACAGCTGAGCGATCCGGACAAGATCAAGCCGGGGCAGGTCCTGAAGATTCCGCAGCCCACTCACAAGTAGAGATCCACTCCGCTAACGCTACGGCTAGCTACTCGTCGAACCATCGCATGATCGCCCGATCGGCGGCACGCGATGGCTTCGGCGGGACGTAGAGCGTCATCATCGGCACGGTGCGCGCCGATGCGAGGCGGCCGAGTACCAGGCGCTTGATTCGCGGCTCGCAGATCGGAAACTGCGCGGCCTCGTAGAGCACCACGCGATGCCGCGCGTCGTAATGGCGCAGCAAAGTTGCGGCGAGGCGATCGAGACGCTCGCGCCTGCTGCCGCCCGGCCGCGGCACACTCGGTTCCCCGAGCAGTCCGACCTGCCAGAGAATCAGCGCGCTGGTAGGGTCGATCCGCCGCCTGTAGGCGAGGAAGTCGGTTGCTTCATAACTCTGGCATCCGCTGTCGACCGGGTCGACACCGAGGTCTGCGAACAGGCAGTCCTCCGCGGAGATTCCCGGCAGCATCCGCGCGTCGAATCCGGCACGCCGGGCGCGGCGAATCGCTTCATGACCGGGATTGACGAACACGCCGGGATGACCGTAGAAGGCCACGCACACGTACGCGCCGCCGCGCACGGCGGCGAGCATCCGCTGCACCATCTCTTCGTAGGTATCGAGTCGTGATTTGCCCGGCGCGTAGCAGCCGGCGAGCGATTCGGCCGACGCGTTGAGCCGGCGAAGCCATGTTTCGGTCGCCGGCTCGGTGACGAGGTAGAAAACCTTGTCTGCCCGCTTCAGGCAGTCGAGCGTTTCCAGGGTCGTGTGGGCGACCAGCGTGATGCCGGTGCCCACCACAACCAGCTTGCCGCCCATGTCCGGTATTTCTTGGTTTACTTCTTCTTCGACGACTTGCGGCTGGTCTTGCGGGCCGCGGGCGCGCGCTTGGTCTTGCGCGGCTGCTTGGTCGCAACCGGCCCGGCCCCGCCGCGGTTCTTGGCGCCGCCCTTCTTCTTGCCGCCCTTCTTCTTACCGCCCTTCTTCTTACCACCGCTCTTGCGCGCGGCAGTCGGCCCGATCATCGCCACGGGAGGATCCTGCGCATCCGCGCTGGCGCGAATGCGATGGCTGTCTCCGGTCATCACGGCGACGCGCTCTTCGCCCGACAAGCGCGTCCTCTGCAGAAACGATTTCGGGTCGCGGCGGAAGGCGTCGGCCTTGTCCGCATCGGATGCGACCTCGATCAGAAAATCATTCAACTTGTCGCTCACACGACCTCCGGGAAAGAGGAGCTGACTGGTGAATGGAAGTGAAACGGCGCGATGCTACTGTGGCAGTCCCGCCGTTGCAAGCAGTTTCGCGAAGCGTGCATCGCCGTGCAGCGAATCGAGGAGCGGGTCGACCTTCACGCTGTTGAAGATCGGATCGCGCAGGGTCCACGCGCGGGTCAGCGCCGCGATCGCCTGATCGCGATCGCCGAGCGCCGCATAGACGGTCGCGATCGCGCCGGCGGCGCCCATGGCGTGCTGGCTTTCGCGATCCTGCAGCATCGCCACGATCTTCAACGCATCGGCGCGGCGTCCAGCGACCCCGTAGACATACCCGTAGTCCTTCAGCCGCTGCACCTCCTCGTCACCGGCCGCGGAGGTTTCATCGAGCTGCATCAACGCCTTGTCGTAATCGCGGTTGAGCGCGTAGGCTTCCGCCAGCACCAGGCGATTTCGCGCGAAGCCCGGATCGGTCGTCACGGTCTGCTGCATGTGCACGATGGCATCGTCGTACTGGTGCATCAGCAGCATCAGCCACCCGAGCTGGCCGTTGACGGCCACGGACAACGGATCGAGCGCGGCGGCGATCTTCGCCTGCCCGAGCGCTTCGTCCAGCCGTCCCTGGCCCGCGAGGAACAAGGCGTACCACTGGTGTCCCGTGGCGTAGGCGGGGTTGATGTCGATCGAGCGGCGAAAGTCGGCTTCGGCCGCCTGCCAGTTGAATTGATCCTGCTCGACGAAGCCACGCGACGCGTAGGCCTCGGCCAGCGACGGGTCGCGCTCGAGGCCTTTGGTGGCGGTGTCGAGCGCATTGCGCCGCGCGGTTTCCAGCGGCATCACGCCATAGAAGCCGAGGATGTTGTAGGCGTCGGCGAGCCCGGCGTAGGCGGGCGTGTAGCCGCGGCGGACTGCTTCCTGGAAGTACTGGACGCTCTGCTTCAGAGCGTCGGGCGTGCGCATTGCCCAGTAATAGCGGCCCTTCAGATACAGATCGAAGGCGTCGAAGCCGCCTTGCACGGAGCCCTGGGCCGCGGCATTGGTCACCGGCGCGAGCGTCGCGTGAATGCCGTCGGCGACCGCGGAGGCGATGTCCCGCTGCAGCTTCAACACGTCGGCTGACGCCGCCTCGAACGTCCGATCCCAGAGTTGTGTATCGGTGCCCGCGCGAATGAGCCGCGCGTTGATGCGCAGGCGCCTGGCATCGGCGTTCGACCCGCCGCCGCTGCCCGGCACCATCATCACCGTGCCTTCGACGACCGCATCGACGTTGAGCGCGCGCGCAATCTCGGGCAGCGACCGGTTCGTGCCCTTGAACTGCATCGACGAGGTGCGCGAGATGACGTTCACGCTCTGCAGCCGTCCGAGCGTGCCGATCAATTCGTCGGTCATGCCGTCGGCGAAGTATTCCTGGCCCCCATCGCCCGACATGTTGACGAGCGGCAGCACCGCGATGGAACGGATGGGGCCGCCAGCAGCTGCTGACGCGACCGGCGTGGCGCGGTTGCCGCGCAGCGCGGGCCACGCCAGCAGGGCGCCGGCAATGACGATGGCCGCGACGATTGCCGTCATCGCCATCGCACGACGCCGCGACGATGCCTGCGGCGCATCGAGCGACTTCAGCAGATCCGCTTCGAGCGCGCCCGCCGTGGGGTAGCGGTCCTTCGGGTCCCTGGCAATCGCGCGATCGATGACGGCGACGAACCCCGTCGGCAGATCGGCACGCGCGTCGCGCAGGCGCACGGGCGACGCGTTCGCGTGCTTTTCTTTCAGCTCTTCGACCGTCGTCGCCCGGATCGGATAGGAGCCGGTGACGAGGTGGTAGAGCAGCACGCCGAGACTGTAGACATCGGTCGCTCCGCTCGCGGGCGCGCCGTCGAAGATTTCCGGCGCGAGGTAGAGCGGCGTGCCGGCAAAATCGGGCAGGCCGCGGCGCAGCGGGTCGATTTCGCGGCCCGTGCCCAAATCCATCAGGACGATGCGGCCGCCCTCTTCGCGAATGACGTTCTCGGCCTTGACGTCGCGGTGGAGCAGGCTGGCGGCATGAATGGCGGCCAGGGCGCGGCACAAATCGATGCCGACGAGCGCCGCCTCGCGCGCGCTGAAATTGCCGCGCGTGTGCAGCTGCTGCTCGAGGGTCTGGCCGCGCAGCAGCTCCATCCAGAGACCGACGCGCCCTTCGTGCACGTCGACGCCGTGGACGGTGATGACATTGGGGTGGCGGACGCGGGCGAGCAGCCGTCCCTCGCGCGTGATGCGCGACGTTTCCGGATCGTCGACGCCGCTGCCTTTCAGCAGCTTCAGCGCCACTTCGCGTTCGAGCTGCCGATCCCAGGCGCGATACACCTCGCCGAAGGTGCCGCCGCCGAGCCGCTCGAGCAGGGTGAGATGCGCCCAGGTTCCGATCGCCGGCGCCGATTGGCTCCGGCGCGCCGCGACCGGCAGGGGAGCCGCCGGCTCATCGAGGGTGCGGTGGATCTCCGACAGGCGCGCGAGCACGCTCAACTGCCTCAGGAACGCCCGATCTTCCGGCGGCGTGTCCTTCTCGACGGCGTCCCAGTCGATGGACGTGCCGTCGGCGACAGACTCGGCCAGCGGCAGCAGTGCTTCACGCATCGGCCGGCTCCATCTCGCGCGCCAGGCGCATCAACGCGCGGCTGACCGCCATGCGCGCCGCCTCCGGCGACGGTTTGCCGAGCGCTTCGGCGATCTCCTGATAACTCAATCCCATTTCCACGCGGGCGACGATCGCTTCGCGTTCCTCCGTGCGCAGCCGCGTGAGCGCCGCCTCGTAGCGCTGCAGTGCTTCCCCTCCGATGGCCTGTTCGAGCGGCGTCGCGTCGCGATCCGCATGCTGATCGTGGAGTTCCGTGTGCGCGGGCGAGCGCTTGCCGCGCCGCACCTCGTCGCGCACGCGGTTGACGATCGCCTGGCGGAGGTAACCGTGGAGGGCGCCTTCATGGCGCATCTCGAAGCGGTTCAAGCCTTTCATGGCCCTGATGAATGTTTCCTGCACCAGGTCATCCGTGCTCATCAGGTCGCGCGTCCACTGCGGCAGACGGCCGCTGGCCCAGCGCCGCAGCGCCGGCAGGTAACGCGTGAAGATGCGGTCGAGCGCCTCCGCATCGCCGGTCTTGACGCGCTCAATCAACTCAAAGGTCGAGTCGGCGCGCGGCGCCCCGCCGGCTGGCGGTATTTCCGTCATGACAGGTTTGGCATGATACGGGTTCACGCGCGGTCCCTCAACCTTGGATAACGCCGGCCGCGCCGGTTCCGAACAGGGCCCCGCCGCCGCCGCCCGATGCGCCATCCGCTAGCCTGGTGACACGGCTCCCGCGACGATGCGCCACTTGCCATCCTTCCGCACCCAGATGCGCATGAACCTGAGTGTCGCGCCGCCCTGCGGCCCTTCGTAGGTGCCGGTGCACGTCACGACGGCGGCGCTCCCGTGATCGACGATCTGCAGGTCGCGCATTTCCACGCGCGTGAACTTCGGCGCGGCGCCCGCGCGATGCGCGTCGACGACTTTCTGCTTGGCGAAGAAGGGTTGGCCGTTCTCCGCGACGAGAACCACGTCGTCCGCAAGGAGTTCTTCGAAGACCGCCGGGTCCGGTCCGAGTTCCGCGACGCGGAGCCGCTCTTCAAGGATGGCAATTTCATCGACGTTGGGCATCTGTAGTCTCCCGAAACGCATGCGTTTATATGGTTCGGCAGTGCGCCGGATGCATGTTGCCGTGAGTACGACAACGGTCACCACTCCTCAAACGCCGTTGAGTACTTTTTCCCGAGCCGATACCCACAAACCACGCAAAAAACGTGGCGATTTCCTTGCACGAGGGCTCAACCGCCGACGGCGCTTCAGCCGTATCGGCGGGAGGTATCTAGGCGTGCACCAACGGCTTCGTGACGTGATCGGCGACGAACAGGGCGCGGACTTCATCGAATACGCCTTCATCGTTGGAATGATCTCGGTCGCCACAGCCACCCTAATCACGCCGCTGATGCCAGCCGTACTCGACGTGTTGCAGAAAATCATCAACGCGGTTTCGGCCGTCAAACCATAGCCCCCGTGGAGGACAGAACATGAACCGCATCGCTCGCTTCGTCAACGACGACCAGGGCGCAGACCTGATCGAATACGCACTGCTCGTCGGGCTCATCACGCTCGCCGCCGTCAGCTCGCTCACCAGCATCGGCACCAGCGTGGCGAGCATGTGGACGACGATCTCCGGCAAGATCACCACCGCCGCTGCTAGCGTGAAGTAGCGCCGGCCCGTCCCAGGTACATCGTCATGTCCCCCCATGACGCGGTCGCCACGACCGTGGCGCTCGTGGCCTGCGCGTTCGACCTCTGGCGCCAACGCATCCCCAACGCGCTGACGTTCGGCGCGGCGGCTGCGGCGCTGGTTGCGGCCTCAATCGACGGCGGCGCGAGCGGGCTCGCCTCCAGCGGGGCAGGTTTGCTCGTCGGCCTGCTGGTGTTTCTCCCGCTCTACGCGCTCGGCGGCATGGGCGCCGGCGACATCAAGCTTCTGGCCGCGCTTGGTGCGTGGCTCGGAGCCGCAACCATCCTGCATGCGGCGCTCTACACCGGCATTGCGGGTGGCGTGTTCGCAGTCCTCATCGCGGTGGTGCACGGCTGCATGCGGCAGACGGTCGCCAACCTCCAGATGATGATCCTTCATTGGCGCGTGGCCGGTGTCTTCACCGCGCCGCCCTTGACGCTCGACGGTTCGACGTCACCAAAGGTGGCGTACGCGCTGCCGATTCTCGTCGGAACGGTCGTGGCCATATGGATTCGTTGAAGTCCGTTCTCTCGCGCAGGCGATTCGTTCGCGATACGCGGGGCTCCGAAGTCATCGAGTTCGCGCTCGTGCTGCCGCTGCTGATGGTCGTGCTCGGCGGCATCATCGACATGGGGTTTCTGTTCAACAACTACCAGACGATCACCAACGCCGCGCGCGAGGGCGCGCGCATCGCCGCGGTGCCCGGGCGCACCGAGGAGGATGTCATCGCGCGGGTCAATCAATTCCTGCAGGCCGACGGAATGGATACGTCCGTCGTCGACACGCACGCCACGTTTGCCCTGATTGACTTGCCCAACGGGCCGGTGAATGGCGTCAAGGTCATCGTTCGGTATCCCTACAAATACATGCTGCTCGGACCGCTCGCCCACCTGGTGGATCCCTCCGCGTCATTCGACACGGTATGGCTCGCCGCGTCGGCGACGATGCGATCGGAGATTGTGGCGGGGTTGTGATGGATCGCAGAACTCGAACGTTTGTGGTCATGGGCGTCGCCATCGTCAGCGCGACGGTGGCGAGTGCGAGCGTTTACCGGGCGGTCACCAGCCTGCCTGCCCAGCGCGCGGTCGAGGCTCCGCACAATTACGTCCTCGTCGCGAGCCGCGCGATTCCACTTGGTGCGCGCCTCTCGGCGAGCGATGTGAAGCGTGTCGCCTGGCCTGAGAACACGCCTGTGGAGGGCACGTTCGCCCGCGCCGAGGACATCGTCGGCCGCGGCGTCGTCGCAGCCGTCACCGCGAACGAACCGATCACGGAATCGAAGCTCGCCCCGCGCGAAGCGGGCGCGGGCCTGTCCCCGGCGATCCCCCAGGGCATGCGCGCGATCTCCGTGAAGGTCAACGAGGTGATCGGCGTCGCCGGCTTCGCTGTCCCGGGTGCGCACGTCGACGTCATCGCCACCGTGCGCCGCAGCGGTGACGCCGTGTCGCGCGTGCTCGTCTCGAACGTGCCGGTGCTGACGGCAGGCACGCGCTACGAGCAGGAACAGCATCAAACGGACAAGCCGATTCCTTCGACGGTCGTCACCCTGATGGTGACGCCGCCGCAGGCCGAGCGAATTGCGCTCGCCTCCGCTGAGGGAAACATCACGCTGATGCTGCGCAACCCGCTCGATGAAACGGAAACCGATGCGCCTGGCGTGGAGCTGGCGGGCTTGCTTGGCGGCAACGCGGCGCCTGCACCGGTCGCGATCGCGGGAGCCGTGAAGCCGGCGCGGATCGCTGCGGTGACGCGCACGCCGGAGCCGGCGCCCGCACCGTCCGCGGCGCTTGCCTCGATACCGCCGGCTTACACGGTCGAAGTCATCCGCGCAGGAAAGCGCACGCAGGAGGCCCTCCGATGACCTCGCGAATCGGTCACACGTTCGCGATTGCTCTGCTGACCGCCATCGCCGGCGCACCCGCGTCGGCGCAGGTAGGCAACGTGCCGTCGCACGCAGCGGGCGCCGACGCCGCGGCTGTCACCACGCCGCCGACCGCTGCCTTCCCATCGCTGCTCGTTGTAGCGGGCGGATCCACCGTCGTGCAGACGGGATTCCCCGTAACGCGCGTCGCCATCACCAATCCCGAAATCGCGGACGCGACGGTCATCGATCCGACGCAGGTGCTCGTCGACGGCAAGACGTCGGGAACGGTCAGCCTGATCGTCTGGGGCCAGAAGGACATGCTGCAGTACGCGGTCAACGTCTTTCCGGCGACGCCGACGCTGCAGCGGCAGTTTCAGCTGCTCTTTCCCGGCGAAGACATTCACGTCAGCGTCGCCGACGAAGCGATTGTGCTGTCCGGCAAGGTGACGTCTCGCGAGACCGCGATGCACGCGGTCGACATCGCGGCCAAGAGCAGCGCGAAGAGCAAGGTGGTGAACCTGCTGCAGATCCCGGGCGAGAACCTGGGGCAGCAGGTGATGCTGCAGGTGCGCGTCGCCGAGGTCAGCCAGCGCGCGCTGGTCGAACTTGGAGCGACGTTCTTCACCGGTCCCAACGGCTACAAGCAGTGGGTCGGCCGTGTCTCGACCGAGCAGTTTCCCGCACCCGACTTCAGCGGCCGCGTCGGACCACCTCCGGCCTCGCGCCCGCAGGACGAAGGGAAGTTCTCGTTCAGCGACTTCCTCAATCTCTTCGTGCTGAACACGAAGTACGACGTCGGCACCGTGATCAGCGCGCTGCGCTCCCGCGGCTTCTTTCAGAGCCTCGCCGAGCCGACGCTCATCGCCTACAACGGGCAGGAGGCGAGCTTCCTCGCGGGCGGTGAGGTGCCCGTCCCGGTCGTTCAGTCGGGCAACAACGGCGCGATTTCCGTCAACTACAAGGAGTTCGGCGTGCGTCTCACGTTTCGCCCCGATATCAGCGGCGATGTGATCCGCATGAAGGTGCGCCCCGAGGTCAGCTCGCTCGATTTCGCCAACGGCGTGACGCTGTCCGGTTTCCGCATTCCGGCGCTCACTACGCGCCGCGCGGAAACCGACGTCGAGCTGCGCGACGGACAGTCGTTCGCCATCGGCGGGCTGCTCAACAACCTGTCGCAGACCGATCGCTCGGCCATCCCGCTCCTCGGCGACGTGCCCATCATCGGCAACCTGTTCAGGAGCAAGGCGGAGCGGAAGGAGCGCACCGAGCTGGTGGTGATCATCACGCCGCATCTGGTGCAGCCGCTTGCCGCCGGCCAGACGCCGCCGATGCCGGTGATGCCGCAGCAGTACCTGCCGCCGGCGGGCCCGGGAGACACGAACCGATGATCAATCGCGCGCTGACCCCCCGGCTGCGAGGCGAACGAGGCGCGGTGCTGATTCAGGTGGCGTTCGCGCTGCTCGGCTTCACGATGGTGAGCGCGCTGGTCGCGGACTACGGGTGGCAGCTCGTCGCGCGCAACCAGGCGCAAAACGCCGCGGACAGCGCTGCGCTGGCGGCGGCGACGGCGCTCGCCTTCGACGGTTACAAGGCCGACCCGATGCGGCGCACGCGCACATCTGATACCGGGGTGACGCTGGCGAACCGGCACGCCGTGGCCGACGGCGCGGCGAGCGTAGACGTCGACCCGACGGTGTTCTGCAGCGCGAGCCCCGACGATCCCTTGAGTACCAAGGCGGCGCAGGCGTGCGTGCAGGTCACCGTGTATCGGGACGCCGCGCACTTCAACGCGATTCCGGCCTTTTTCGGCCGGCTCATGCGAGTCGATTCGCTCGACATCTCGGCGCGGGCGATCGGCCAGGCGCGGGTCGGCAACGCCACCAACTGCCTGCGACCGATTGCCATCCCCGATCGATGGACCGAGGGCACTCCGCCGTGGACGCCAGCGTCCACCTTCAACCCCGCGGCGGGCGATGAATATTACTTTCCGACGATCAGCGAGTCGAAGTCGTCGATGACCCTCAGCAGCCTCTTCGGAACGAAGGTGACATTGCACGAAGGAAAGCTGACCACGCCCGCCGCCATCCAGCCGTGGTGGTATCTGCCCGTCAACATCCCCGGCAGCGTCGCGCCGGCGGACTTGCGTCAGAACACCGCCGAGTGCGCCAAGGCGGAGGTGACGTTGAACGCTTCGCTCGACATCGCCGGCGGCATGCTGCATACCAACGCCCTGGCGATCGTCAATGGCATCGCCGACTTGATGGCCAAGGATCCAGCCGCCGTCTGGAACGGGGAGACCGGCCGCGTCGACAGCAGCTGTGCGGATGCGCTGCCGCGGTGCGCCTCCATCAGCCCGCGCGTCATCCCGATTGCACTCTACGACCCGCAGGTCTTGTTCAACGACAGTGTGGCGGCGGCGCCGACGTCGGTGTCGCTCACCAACATCATTGGCTTTTTCATCGAGTCGGTGAGCGGGACCGACATCACCGGCTACATCACGACATATCCAGGGCTGCGCGATCCAGATGTCGGCGGCTGGTTGATTGACGATTCGTCATTCCTGCGAGCACCGATGCTCGTGCAGTAGGTCATTGCATGGCAGTCCACATCACCATCATCGGTTCACCGGATCGAAAGCTCGAGGAGCTCGTGCGCGCGTCGGGCCTGCGGCCCGCCGTCGCGTCGGCCGTCGATCTGCTGGCGCTCACGCACCCCGCCGCGCCGCAGCCGGACATCCTCGTCGTCGACATCCGCACGCACGGCCAGATTCCAGCGGCGCTCAACGTCGTCAAGCGGCAGCATCCCGGCACGAGCATCGTGCTGACGGTGAGCCAGCTGACGCCGGAGCTGATGCTCGAGGCGATGCGCGCCGGCGTCAACGAGTGCCTGCCCGAGCCGCTGACCGTTGATGCCGTCAGCGGCGCGATTTCGCGGCTCGTGGCGCAGCGCACGACGGCGGTCAGCGGACAGGTCTTCGCCTTCGTCGGCGCCAAGGGCGGCGTCGGCACGACGACGCTCGCCGTGAACGTGGCGACGCAGCTCGCGCGCCAGCAGCACAGCACGCTGTTCGTCGACATGCATCCGTCCTACGGCGACGCCGCCGTCCAGTTCGGCGCGGAGCCACGGTTCTCGCTGACCGACGCGCTCGACAACACGCACCGTCTCGACTTTTCGTTCTTCAACGGATTGACGGTGCAGACCAAAGGCGGCGTGACGCTGCTGGCGTCACCGGACAATACGCCGACGACACCGATCGATCCGCATCGCATCCGCCTGCTGCTCGACTTCGCGGTACGCAACTACCGCTACACCGTCCTCGATCTGCCGCGCTCGAACCCCGCGATGCTCGACACGCTGGAGGTGGCGCAGACGATCTTCGTGGTCACCAATCAGGAGCTCGCGGCCGTGCGCGGCGCGTGCCGAGTCGCCGAAGCGCTGAGCCGCCGCTACACGCGCGATAAGGTGTCGGTGGTCGTCAGCCGCTTCGACAAGAGTGCGGAGATCGGCGTCGAGGACATCGAGGATGTCGTGCATGCGTCGGTCGGCTTCACATTCCCGAGCGACTATCGCGTCGCCGTTCAGGCGCTCAACGAAGGCAACCCGTTCATCCTGTCCGACCGCGGCAAGCTCAGCGAGGCCATCGTCGCCTTTGCCCGCCAGCTGACTGGCGACGCCAACGAGGCGCCGGCGATGTCGCGGGTCAAGGCATTTGGCGCCCGCATCGGCGCGCTGCGCTGGCTGGCCACGTCCTAACGAGGTCCCATGGATTTCCCCCGCTCCCTTGCGACGTCAGGATTCGACACGCGGCGTCCGGACTATCAGGCGCTGAAGACACGCATTCATGAGGAACTGCTCGGGGTCCTCGATCTCAATCGGCTGCGCAAGACGCGGCGCGAGGATGCGGAGCCGGAGATCCGCGCCGTCGTCGGTGGACTGCTGGCGCGCGACGAGCAGGTGCCGCTCAGCCTCTTCGAGCGCGAGTGCCTGATTGCCGACGTGCTCAACGAGCTGTTCGGACTCGGTCCGCTCGAAGCGCTCCTGCGCGACCCGGATGTTTCCGACATCCTCGTCAACCGCTTCGATCAGGTCTATGTCGAACGCCACGGGCGCCTCGAGCCGACGACCGTCACCTTCAAAGACGACGCGCACCTGCTGCAGATCATCGAGCGCATCGTCAGCAACGTGGGGCGGCGCATCGACGAGTCGAGTCCGATGGTGGACGCGCGCCTGCCCGACGGCTCGCGCGTCAACGCCATCATCCCGCCGCTCGCCGTCGATGGGCCCGCGTTGTCCATCCGGCGCTTTCCGCAAGACCGTCTCGACGGGCACGACCTGCTGGCGCGGCAGACGCTCACGCAGCCGATGCTCGACTTCCTGCAGGCGGCCATCGCCTGCCGCCTGAACATCGTCGTCTCCGGCGGCACCGGCGCGGGCAAGACGACGCTGCTCAACGTGCTGTCGAGCTTCATCAGTGAAGGTGAGCGCATCATCACCATCGAAGACGCGGCGGAGCTGGTCATGCGCCAGCGGCATGTCGTCCGTCTCGAGACGCGGCCGCCCAACATCGAAGGCAAGGGAGGCATCCGTCAGCGGCAGCTCGTCATCAACGCGCTGCGTATGCGTCCGGATCGCATCATCCTCGGTGAGGTGCGCGGCGACGAGACGCTCGACATGCTGCAGGCGATGAACACCGGCCACGACGGCAGTCTGACGACGATTCACGCCAATACGCCGCGCGACGCGGTCTACCGCCTCGACACCATGGTCGCCATGTCGAACCTCAACCTCCCGGAGCGCGCCGTCCGGCAGCAGATCGCCTCGGCGATCAACGTCGTCATCCAGGTGTCGCGCCTTTCGGACGGCACGCGCAAGGTGACGCAGATCTCGGAGATCACCGGCATGGAAGGCGACATGATCACCATGCAGGACATCTTCGTCTTCGAACGGGACGGCCTGCGGTCCGACGGCAAGGTGATGGGCCGCTTCCGCTCGACGGGCGTCCGTCCGCGGTGCAGCGATCGCCTGGCGGCGTGCGGCACCATTCTGTCGCCGTCGCTATTCGAACATCTCGAGCTCGTCGCCTGACGAGGCGGGGACCTATGGCGCTCGCCGTCCTCACCTTCGCCTTCGTCATCGGCATCGTCTTCGCCAGCTACTGGCTGCTCGTGCTGCGCCCGGAGAGGCAATTCACCGGCAAGCTGCGCCAGCGCGTCGAGATCAGGGCGAGCCGCACGATTGGCAGCGAATCCGTGCTGAAGGGGCTGCCGCGCAACGCGCAGCGCACCGGCATCGTCGGCAAGATGATCGCCTGGCACCGGCGGTATGCCGTTGCCACGACCGCGCGCCTCATCGACAGCGCCGGGCTGCGCACCGACCCGCACTGGCTGATCGGGGGTACCGCGGTCGCGTTTACCTGCGTCGAGATCCTGCTGCAGGTGGCGCAGGCGGGAGCGATCGTGCGCGTCGCCGCGGGCGGGCTCACGCCGCTCGTGCCCTACTTCTACATTCGCCATGCGGCCCGCCGCCGGGTAAACAGGTTCGAGGAGCTGTTTCCCGAAGCGGTGAGCCTGATGGCGCGCGCGCTGCGCGCCGGCCACGCGCTGATGGCGACGCTCATCATGGTGGCGGAGGAGATCGACGAGCCGATCAAGTCCGAGTTCCGCGGTCTCTACGAGCAGCATAACTACGGATTGCCGCTGGCGCAGGTGATGCGCACCTTCGCGGCGCGCATCCCGCTCGTCGACGTGCGCTTCTTCTGCACCGCGGTGCTGACGCAGCGCGAGACGGGCGGCAATCTCGCCGAGGTGCTCGACAACCTGGGCAGCGTCATGCGTGACCGCTTCCGCGTCCGCCGCCAGCTGCGCGTGCTCACCGCGCAGGGCCGCATGACGGGGTGGCTGCTCGGGTTCCTGCCGATCGTGCTCGGCGGAGTGCTCTACGCCGTCAATCCGCAGCAGATGCAGGCCTTCATCGTCGACCCGGTAGGGGTGCGGCTGTTCGAGCTCGCCATCGGTCTGCAGATCGCCGGACTGATCGCCATCCGCAAGATCCTCGAGGTGGATTACTGACCATGGGCGCGAACCTGATCGTCACGCTGGTCGCGGTGACGCTCTCCGTCGGCCTGCTCGCGGGCACGGCGGCATCCGCTGTCCTGCAACGCTACGCCCCGGCGCGGCGAAGGCTACGCCAGATCGCTGTTCCAACTCAGAACACGAACTGGCGCCCCTCGGTCGGACTCACCGATGAACCGAGCGCGCTGGCGCAGCGCGTCACACGCTTGTTCCCGCGCAGTCCGCAGCGCATGAGCGAAATGCGCGCGCGCCTCGTGTCGGCCGGCTACCGGTCGCAGACGGCGCCCGTTCTCTATGCGGCGGCGCAGATCGTTTGCGCGCTGGTGGTTGCCGTTGCCACGTTGCTGGCGAGCGGTCGTCTCGGCATCGCCCTGTTCGGCCTCGTCTGCGGCTTCGGCGTGCCGAGCGTCTGGCTCTCGCTGCAGGTCAAACGGCGCACGCGGATCATTCGCGGCGGTCTGCCCGACGTCGTGGACCTGCTGATCGTGTGTCTCGAATCGGGATGCGGACTGGAGCAGGCGATCCTCAAAACGGGCGAGGAACTTGCTCTCGCATACAGGCCCATTGGGGATGAGCTTGACCTTATCGCGAACGAGATTCGTGCCGGCAAACCACGCGCGGATGCGTTCATGAACTTCGCGCACCGCACCGGCGTGGACGACGCGCGTTCGCTGATGTCGATGCTGGTGCAGACCGATCGCTTCGGCACCAGTCTCGCGCAGGCGTTGCGCGTGCACGCCGATCTGCTGCGCACGCGGCGCCGCCAGCGCGCCGAGGAGCGCGCCGCGAAAGCGAACGTCAAGCTCGTCATCCCGCTGGTGCTCTGTCTCTTTCCGGCTTTCTACATTCTCACTCTCGGTCCGGCGATGTTGCAGTTCGCCCGATTGTTCATGGATGCACTTTCACGAATCCGCTGAGGTCTTATGTCCTCCAGAAAGCTTCCCCCGCTTTCCTGGGCGACAGCGACGGCCGTGGTCACTGCAGCTGCCGTCGCTGCGCTGTACGCGTCGATGGGCCAGTCCTTCCGCTCTCTTCCATCAGGCTACGCCCAGCACTTGTATGGCGTGTCGTCGCTCAAGTCCACGGCCTTCCCGCTCGGCGGCGTCGTCGTCCTCCAGGACGGCACCGTCATCGCGACCGAATGCCGCGGTCCGCAAACGAAACTGCACGTATTCGACCCCACGAACACGCACACGAAGAGCGGTACGCAGCTGCACGACGAGAGCGTCAGCGCGCAGATATCCGGCGCCTGCGGCATCGCCTTCGAGAACGTCGCCGGGCAGGACTACATCTTCGCGAATCTGAACGACGCGTCCAGCAGCGACGGCGATGGGACGTTCGGTGTCGCACGCATCGCGTGGCCGTCGCTGACGGTGACGAAGATGGCGGCGGCCTTTTCCGGCAACGGCCTGGGCATCGCCGTCGATCCGGTGACGCACAATCTCGTTTACGTCGGCGCCGCATGCCGCCTGACCAACCCGCTGCCGACGACGTGCCCGTTGTATCAGCTCGATCCGGTGAGCGGTGTGGTGACGACCTTTGCGTCGCTGCCCGGCGGTCAGTTCGCGTTCATCGACAGCCTGTCGTTCGATCCGAGCGGCGTCTACCTGTTCATGACGAACAGAACGACCAGCGGCGGCGAGCTCGACGTGCTCGATCGCGCGGGACAGGTCGTGTCGCGTACGCCGATCGCCAACGACCCGATCGGCATCGGCTTCCATGTGTCGCCGGCCTTCGTCGTCACCAACAACACCGATGGCACGATGACCGAATTCGATTATCCGGGTAGTGATTACACGCAGCCGGCGAGCACGAAGCTGTTCGCATCCGGCGGGTCGCGCGGCGACATGATGCAGGCGGGTCCTGACGGCTGCCTCTACGTCACACAGCTGCAGACGGTCTACGACAACGGCAACACGGACAACGCGAACAGCATCGTGCAGATTTGCCCCGGCTTCGCGCCGCCGCCAGGCATCACGCCGAATCCGCCGCCGCCGTCCTCGTCGCTCTGCGGCTTCGTCTACAACGACGCGAACGACAACGGCGCGAAGGAGCCTTCCGAGAAGGGTATTGCCGGGGTTGACGTACGGTTGTCGGGAAGCGATTCGCTCGATCTGCCGGTCGCCATGTCGACGGTGACGGCCAGCAACGGCAGCTATTGCTTCAACAACCTGCACGCCGGGTCCTACACGATCAGCGAAACGCAGCCAGCCGGGAATCTCGACGGGAAGGATACGCAAGGGACGCCGGGAACAGGCACGACCGGCAACGACACGTTCACGGCTATCCACCTCGACGCCGGCGTAAACGGTGCCGACAACAACTTCGGCGAGCTGCTGCCGGCGTCACTCGCCGGCTACGTCTACGTCGATATCAACAAGAACGGCGTAATGAACGGGCCGACCGAGGCGGGTATTGCGGGTGTCGGCATCACGCTCACCGGCACCGACGATCTCGGTGCGGGCGTGAGCCTCGCGGCCGCGACGGGTGCAGACGGCGCCTACGCGTTCATGAACCTGCGACCGGGGACCTATACCATCGCCGAGGCGCAACCGGCGGCGTACGCGGACGGCCAGGACCAGCAGGGCGCTCCGGGGACGGGAACGGCCGGGAACGACGTCTTCTCGAACATCGTTCTCCGCTCCGGCGTCAACGGGACGGATAACGACTTCGGCGAGCTTCCGGCCGACTCACAACCGCCAACCTGCACGATCGACGTGAAGAAGGGGCCGCCGCTGAAGGTGACGATGACCTTCCGCGACAGCGGCAGCGGCATCGCGCGATTCGAGATCGTCCAGGCAGTCAATCTGACGATCAAGCTGCCCACATTCACGGCGCCTTCGCCGGGGCCGCTCGTCGTCACCGGCACGCGCATCAACGAGCGGAAGAGCGACGGCATGACGATTCGCGCCATCGATGCCGCCGGCAATCAGATGCTCTGCGATCCGGTGTCCACGACGGTGACGCGTCTACGGCACGACAAAGGCGTCCAGACCTTCAGCGGCATTTCGGACGCCGAGCATTTCGTCACCATCGAGAACGACAGCCCGGGCCTGCGTCGGCTCGATGTCATAGTCAACGGCCAGACCTTCAAGGTACGCAAGCTCGACGACTACGAGATCGCGCTCATCGACGTCGCATCCGCGATGCAACCGGGTGAGGTCAACACGATCACGCTGGTGCCTTACGGCAAGAAGGGCGACAGCGCGCTCGTCATGATTGCGGATCACTGAGGCCGTCCATGTTTCCCAAGCAAGCGTCCGGCGTCCGGCGCGTCGTCCTGATTCTCGCCGCGTGCGCGGCGACCGTTGCGGCGCTGTATGCCGCAATGGGCAAATCGTTCGTCCTTCACGTGCAGGGCTTCGCCCAGCATGTGTACGGCGTGTCGTCGCTCAAGTCGAGCTCATTCCCGCTTGGCGGCGTCGTCGTGCTCCAGGACGGCACCGTCATCTCGGCGGAGTGTCGCGGTCCGCAAACGAAGCTGCACATCTTCGATCCATATTCGACGTTCACCAAGAGCGGTACCGACCTGCACAAGGAGACGGTCAGCGCGCAGCTGTCCGGCGCCTGCGGCATCGCGTTCGAGAACGTCGGCGGGCAGGATTACATCTTCTCCAATCTGAACGACACGTCCAGCAGCGACGGCGACGGCACATTCGGTGTCGCACGCATCGCGTGGCCCTCGTTGGGCGTGACGAAAATGGCCGCCGGCTCTGCGGGCAACGGTCTCGGCATCGCGGTGGATCCGGTGACGGGCAACCTTGTCTACGTCGGCTTCGCGTGCCGCCTCACCAATCCGTTGCCGACGACGTGCCCGTTGTATCAACTGAATCCGCTGAGCGGCGTGGTGACTACGTTTGCGTCGCTGCCGGGGAGTCAGTTCGCCCTCATCGACAGCCTGCTGTTCGATCCGAGCGGCGGCTACCTGTTCATGACGAACCGCACGACCGCCGGCGGCGAGCTCGACGTGCTCGATCGCGCCGGCCAGGTCGTGTCGCGCACGCCGATCGGCAACGACCCGATCGGCATCGGCTTCCACGTGTCGCCCTCGTTCATCGTCACCAACAACACCGACGGCACGATGACGGAGTTCGATTTTCCCGGTGGCGATTACACGCAGACCGCGAGCACACAGGTGTTCGCCTCGAATGGATCGCGCGGCGACATGATGCAGGCCGGTCCCGACGGCTGCCTCTACGTCACGCAGCTGCAGACCGTCTACAACAACGGCAACACGGACAACGCGAACAGCATCGTGCAGATTTGCCCCGGCTTCGCCCCGCCGCCCGGCATCACGCCGAATCCGCCGCCGCCGCCCTCGTCTTTGTGCGGTTTCGTTTACAACGACGCCAACAACAACGGCACGAAGGACTCGGGCGAAGCGGCCATTGCCGGCGTGAAAATCAACCTGTCGGGTACCGATTATCTCGACCTGCCGGTGACCGGATCGACGACCACCAGCAGCACCGGGAGCTACTGCTTCAATAATCTCGCTGCCGGCACCTACACGATTTCCGAAGAGCAGCCGGCGTCGTACAAGGACGGAATCACCAAGCAGGGTACGCCTGGCAGCGGGTCGACGGACTACAACATCTTCAGCGGTATTGCCCTGGACGCGGGTTACAACGGTACCAACAATAACTTCGGCGAACTGCTGCCGTCCTCGCTTGCCGGCTCCGTGTTTGTCGACACCAACAACGACGGCGTACGCGACACCGCCGAAGCAGGCATTCCCAACGTCACCATCGAGCTGACTGGCTACGACGATCGCAGCGAGTATGTGGGCATGACCGGCGCGACAGGCAGCGACGGCGCCTACGCGTTCACCAACCTGCGTCCCGGAACGTACACGATCACCGAGACGCAGCCGAACGGCTACGTCGACGGCAAGGACAAGCAGGGAACGCCCGGGACCGGCACGACGGGCAACGATGTGTTCGACGGCATCACGCTGAAACAGAACGTCACCGGCCAGAACAACAACTTCGGCGAGCTGTCGCCGATGCCGGCGATCGCGTTGGTGAAGAAGACCAACGGCAGCGACAACAACACGGCGCCGGGCATCTACCTGCGTGTCGGATCGACGGTGACCTGGACCTACCTCGTCACCAATACCGGCAACGTGCCGTTGTCGGCGGCGGCGGTCACAGACGACAAGGTCGGCGACGTCGCGTGTCCCGCGAGCTATCTCGCCGTCGGCGACACGATGACGTGCAAGGCAACAGGTGTCGTCATCGCCGGCCAATACACGAACGTGGGCACCGTCATCGCGAACGATGCGCTCGGCACCCGCGTCACGGCGACCGATGCCGACAACTACTTCGGGTCGGCGCCGCGCATGACGCTGGTCAAGACGACCAACGATACGGACAACAACGCCGCGCCGGGGCTGAGCATCCCCGTTGGGTCGCCGCTCACCTGGAAGTACGTCGTCACCAACACCGGCAACGTGGCGCTCTCGAACCTGGCCATCACCGACAACAAGATCGCCGGCACGATCTGCTCGGCGCCGTCGCTGGCGATTGGCGCAAGCTTCACCTGCAGCAAGACGGGAACGGCGACGGCGGGCCAGTACACGAACATCGGTACGGCAACGGCGAAGGATCCCGCCGGCGCAACGGTGACGGCGTCCGATTCGGACAACTACTTCGGCGTGAACGCCGTCGTCTCGCTCGTGAAGAAGACCAACGGCACCGACAACAACAGCGGCCCCGGGCCCGTCGTTTCGACGGGGTCGACCGTGACATGGACCTACGCCATTACCAACGGCGGCAACGTGGCGCTGTCGAAGATTGCCGTCACCGACGACAAGGCCGGTGCGGTGACCTGTCCCGCGGCGACGCTGGCGCCCGGCGCGTCGATGACCTGCTCGAAGACGGGCACGGCCACCAAGGGACAATACACGAATGTCGGCACCGTCAACGCGACGGATCCCGGCGGACGGATCGTGTCCGCGCAGGACGTCGATCACTACCTTGGCGTCGACCCACCCACCGCAGATCTGGCCGTAACCGCGGTGGCGCCGCAGACGGGCACCGCCGGCGGAACATTCACCTACCTGATGAAGGCGATCAACAACGGCGTCACGCCCGCGACCAACGCCGTGCTCACGGCGACGCTTCCCGCGGGCATGCGCGTGACGGCGCTCGGACCGGCGCCCGCAGGCTGGATCTGCGTGGTCTCCCCGACGGGTACGACCGTGACGTGCACGAAGCCAACGTTCGCCGTGGCCGAAACCGCGTCGGTGACGATGACCGTCAGCGTGGCGTGCCCGTTCCCGAATCCAGCGCCCGCCGCAGCGAAAATCGTCTCGACGATTGGTTCCGCAACTCCCGATCCGGTGGCGGCGAACAACATGGCGACCTCGGCGCTGCTGATTACCAATCTGCCGCCGACGATCAACGACCTGTCGGTGGACAAGGCGGAGATCTGGCCGCCAAACCACAAGATGGTGCCGGTGGTCGTCGCCTATACCGTGACGCCCGCGTGCGGCGGCACGCCCACGGTCGTCATGGACGTGTCGAGCAACGAAGGTGATTCCTCCGACTGGAAGGTGAAGGACGCGCATCACCTCGACGTGCGGTCCGAGCGGCTGGGGACGCAGAAGGAGGGGCGCGTCTACACCATCACGATTACCGCGACCGATCCGACGGGGACGAGTTCACAGCAGCAAGTAACGGTAACGGTGCCTCATGACCAGGGCCATGGCAACAAGAAGTAATCACGCGCGCGCCATGCAGGAGGTGCTCGCCCTCGTCGGCCACGCGCGCCCGCACCTCGTCGACGTGTGGGACGCGCTGGCCGTGCTCGAAGCGAACGGATATACCGACGCACGTGTCTCCCGCGAGTTCGGGCTGACGGATACGCGCGAGCTCGCCGAACAGGTGTATGCGCAGCTCGCCGCGCGCCCGCTGCCCGCTTCAACGGCGAGCGAGTCCGCGGCGGGGGAGGCGCCGCCGCGGACTCGCGTCACGTTGATGATTGCCGTGGCCTGGGCGGCCGTGCTCTTCGCGGCGATCACGCTGCTGCGCGTGCCGGCGCCCATTGCGCGGCTGGCGCTGCTCGCCAGCGTCGTCGTCTGCTCCGGACTCGTCGAGGCGATGCGCCGGCGCGGCGCCTTTTACGCCGCGCTCGGTCAGCCGCAGCTCGCGCGCATCACATGCTGGTATTTCATGCGGCTCGCGGCGATCGCTGTCGCGACGGTCACGATTGCGAGCATCGGCATTGGCTGGCTGTCGGGCGCGACCTGGCCGGCGATGGCGTTGTGGGCGGACACCTTCGTCGTCGCCAGCGCCGTGTGGCTCCTCGCCGGCGCACGGCAGGTGCCGGCGATGCGCATGCGGAAAGAACAGCGCGAGACGGATGTGCCTATCCCGCGCATGACGGTCGTGGCGTTCCTGGAGCTGCGCGTGCTGGTCGTGAATGCGATCGCTGCCCTTATCGTCGGCGCGCTCGCGATGAGCGCGGCGGGTTACGCCGCACTCGGGATTATCGGCGCCGCTTCCGCGACGTTCGTCGTGTCGACGATGATCGGGCGCTGGTCGCCGGCGAAGTCGCGGTCGGTCAGCTTGTCGTAGGCCGCGCGATAGGCCTGCGCGAACCTCTCCTTCGAAAACAGCTCGCGCGCGCGCTCGCGTGCGTGCCGCGCCAGACCCGCGCTGCTGTCGGGCGACTGCAGCAGCGTGACGATCGACTCCGCCATCGCCGCCGGATCCGCCGGCGGCACCAGCATCGCCGTCTCGCCGACGGCTTCGGGGATTCCGCCGACGTTGGTCGCGACGACAGGTGTTTCCGAGAGCATCGCCTCGATGAGCGCACGCGGGAAGGTATCGGAGACCGTCGGCAACGCGAAGACATGCGCGCCCTGCTGCTGTCGGCCCGGTCCCTCGAAGGCGACGGCTTCCTCCAGCCCGAGCCCGTGAACCAGGTCGCGGCACTGTTGCAAGGCTGATTCGTCCCCGCTACCGGCGATGCGCAGCCTGACGCCGGGCAGCGACCGGCGAATCAGCGCAATCGCTTCGATGAGATCTGCGTGGCCGCTGGTCGCCGTAATCGGACCGGCGGTCGCCACGGTCGGTTCCACAGGCTTGGAGCTCGCCAGCGCTGACGGCAGCGCATCGTCGACACCGTTGTAGATGACCTGAACACGTTCCGGCTCGACGCCGAGCCACTGCTCCCAGCGCGTGTGATGCCGGCAGACCGGCGAGACCTGATCGGCGAACGCGTAGTTGACGCGCACGACGGCGGCCGCAAGCCGCGACAGGAACCAGCGCAGGAACGGCGACAGCGCCGCGCCGCCGAGCGCCGCGTGATGCTCGCGCAGATACACGCCCTGTTCGGTGAGCAGGTAGGGCGTGTGATGGCGCAGTTTCGAGATGACGCACGGCAATCCGCAGTACGAGGCGCTCGACGAGTGCACCAGGTCGAAGTGCGGCACGTCGAGCGCCAGCGGCAAGAGCAGCCGGTAGAGACACTGCCAGCCGTTGCGGAAGACGTCGGGGGGAGGCGTCTGTTCCATCGGGTACGCGCGGTGCCACTCTTCCTGCATCACGGACGCGAACTTCTTCCAGACCGATGGGTGTGTGTGCGTGGCGTCGTAGTCGTAGAAACGCAGATGCAGGTGCATCTGCAGCAAGTTCACCGCGAGCGACCAGGGCGGCGAATCGGGCTGGGCAATGCCGCGCAGGAACTGCTCGTAGTGCGGCACGAAATCCTGCTCGACGTCCTCCGCCGACATCGCCCAGCGGCTCTTGATGAAGCCGGGGAGCGACGCGTGATGCCCGTACTCCGCCGGATCCTGCATGCCCGAGATGGGCACGTTGATCACGGCGCGCACGTTCTTCGGCACCTCGAACCGCTGCCGTAGGTACGGATGCGTCGTCACCGACAGCACGGTGAAGTCGACGTCGGAGAGTTCCCGCGTCAGCGTGTCAGCCCACCCAGCCGCATCGTCTGCGTGGAAGGGATAGCTGTCTTCGGTGGCAAGGAGGACGTTCATGGTGGGGGGATCCGATCCAGTTTGACGAGCGGTGAACCGGCGATCGTGCGATCGCCAGCCTGCACGGCGAGCTCCGTAACGACCGAGGGCGCCGGGGCACGCACGACGAGGTGCGCGGTGTCCGCGGTCGCACCGGCGAGCGCTGCTTCGGCTTCGCGCTGCGCCTGGCGGATGGCGTCGAGCTGCGCGGCCAGCTGCGCGCGCCTGGACTGCTGCGTTTCAATCGCCGCTTGCGCTTGCGAGCGGGCGTCGAGAGCCTGCGCCGCCGCTGCCGCGGCCATCGCCTCGCCTTCGCGGCGTGCGAACGCGAGCGCTTCCGCCGCGGTGCGCACGCCGACCTGCGCCTGTTCGAGCTCCTGGGCCGCGGCCACACCGTGGGCGATGAGGGCGGCTGCGCGCTGCTCGCGGGCGACCGCTTCGTTGTAGACCGACTGCGCGCGTGCGACGACGGCAGCCGCCTCGGGCGGTGCGACGGCGGCGACCGGTGTCGGCAGCTGCGCGGTGGCACCGGCGATCGCGGCGTCGAGCTCCTTCAGCGACGCCTCGAGTTCAGCCGCTCTGGCGCGCGCTGACGCGACGTCGAGACGAAGCTGCGCCAGCTGGCTCGTCGTCTGTTTGTCGTTGAATGTCAGCAGCGGCTGACCTGCCTCGACGCGATCTCCGATGCGCACGAAGACGACGTCGATCGTCCCGTCCGCGGGGGCTGTTATCGAGATGAAAGCGTGCAGTTGCTGAGGTGGCGGTGGGGCCGACGAAGTTTGCGTTACCGGCGTGACTGTCGGCGCGACTGGCCGCGATGCCGGGGTCTGAACAATCGGCGCTACCTGAGCCGCGAGCGGTGGCTCGGGAAACTCCTGCTGCGCGAGGGCGGCGGAGGCGACGACGCCGCTCGTCGCGATCGATATCGCCCAGGTCCAAAGCCGCTTCGATCCAAGTGGAACCGCGGTGACCACCGGTCTGGTTCGGAAGGTACGCACCCGTCGAGCTGTCCGCAACGCCTGTGCCATTAAATACGCGGTGAAACCACGCAGCCTGGGGAAAGGCGCAACCGATCGTTTAACCTCCGCGACAGCAGAGTGGAAAACTTGTGGCTATCAGGCGGCGTGATCTTGCGAGGGATTGATGTCGGAAGCCCGGCGGCCGCGGTGCCGGCGCTCGCTTTCAATCTCCTCGCGCTTGGTGCGGATACGGCTGTAGAGCTCGTCGGCCGTCCACGCGTCCCGGCGGTCGGTTTGGGAGCGACGCTCCTCGCGAGTTCCGATTTCCGGTATAGGAGCAGGGCTATCCACGGGTGTCATCGTCTTCCGTCATCAGCCTGTGCAGAAACTACGCCGTCAGTCCGGCTAAAGCCGGACACTACGATGGCATATGGGTAGTCCGGCTAAAGCCGGACACCACGATGGCGTATGGGTAGTCCGGCTAAAGCCGGACACTACGATGGCGTATGGGTAGTCCGGCTAAAGCCGGACACTACGATGGCGTATGGGTAGTCCGGCTAAAGCCGGACACTACGATGGCGTATGGGTAGTCCGGCTAAAGCCGGACACTACGATGGCGTATGGGTAGTCCGGCTAAAGCCGGACACTACGATGGGCATCGGTAGTGTCCGGCTTTAGCCGGACTGTCAGTTACTTCGCGATCGGAATCGCGGGAGCGGTCTGGTCCTTGTTGGTGCGCTCGCCCCACTGATTGTTCTCGATACAGAAATATTCGATGATTTCGCTGTTCGGCTCGCCGAGCTTCGCCTCGTACGTGACGTCGAAGGGCTTGGTGAACGTGCCGGGGTCGTCGATCGTCACCACGCGTCTGAGGGTGTTGTAATCGGGACGGCTGTAACGCTCGACGAGGTGGAGCTTCTCGGTGTGTGGCGTTCCCGCGCTGTCGAGCCAGAATTTGTCGTTCAGCCCGATGGTGTCGACCACCAGCGTGTCACCTTCCCAGCGGCCGATCGAGTGTCCGTACCAGGTCGGGTCCGGATCATCCGGGTGCTTGCGGCCGTCCATGAAGATCTGCCGGAAGCTGTGCGCGTTCCCTTCCTGCAGCATGAAGATGTACTTCGAGCGCTCGCCCGCCGGCTGCACGAGGCGCCATGCGAAGCCACCGGTGATGCGCAGCGGGCCGCCGGGCATGCAGTAGAAATACGGGTCGTCCGCTTCCTTGCGCGACGCCATCTGCTGCTTCGCCCACGGCTGCAGCAGCGCATCGAATTTCTCCTTGCCGACAAGCCGCGGGAGCGGCGCATCGCCGCCGCCCGTCCAGATGCCGGAGAAATCGACGGTGCCGTCGGCGAGCCTGGGCGCGGGGCGCTTGGCGTCGGCCGCTTTTTTCGGTCCGTTCTCACCACCGAGCCGGCGCGGCAGTTCCTGCGCCGACACGGCGAGAGGTGCCGCGAGCGCGGCCATCGTGATTGCTGCGAGCAGTATCTTTTTCACGGCCGCCTCGCCTTCAGTTTCCGAGCTTCGGAACGAAGAATTCCTTGCCGTCGGGACCTTTGAACGCGGTGACGATCGCGCGCTCGGTCACGCTGCGGCCGGCGAAGCCTTCAACGGTCACCTGCGTGCCGACGGGGAGCGTCTTGCGCGACCAGCCGCCGCGCTCGAGCGCCGGCGTGCTTGCCATCTCGAAGTTCCATGTCGTCACCTTGCCGCTGGCATCGGTCACGTCGACATAGAAGTGGGTATGCGGGTTGGTCCACTCGACCTTCGATACCACGCCGCTGATCTTGATCGGCCTCTTCGAGTCGTATTCCGCGGTCCACGAATGGTGGGCAGATACGGGCACCACGACAGCCGAAAGGGCAAGACCGAGAGCCAGAACCCCAAGCTTCATATACGTAATCCTCCTGCAACCCCGTATTTGAGCCGAACAGATGATACGCGCATCGCCATCCCGGTTCTAGAACGAGTACTTGATCCCGAACTGCAGGATGCGCGGATCGCCCGTTTGCGTTTGAATCCGCCCGAATGTGCTGCTGTTGATGCTCGTCGACGGATTTCCCCAGTTGAAGTTGTTGGTGACGTTGAACACCTCGAGGCGGAGTTCCATCGAGTCGCGGGCGATGAGCCGGGAGAGCGCCATATCCACCGTCCAGTAGCCCGGGCCCTCGACGCTGTTCCGCATCGTGTTGCCGAAGGTCCCGGGCGCGGCGGCGGCAAACGCCTTCAGGTTCAACCAGTTGTCCAGTGACTTGTTGCCGTAGGGGTCGTCCAGCACCTGGTCGGGCCGCTGGCCGGCGACTCCCGTGCCGCCGGGGTCGGCAGTCGTCGTGATGGTCAACCAGCTTCCGGATCGCGCGTTGAAAATCCCCGACACGCGCCAGTCGGACGCCACCGTACGCAGTGCGGCATTGGTGAACCGCGGCGTCCGCACGCCGGCGGTGGCGGTGGCGATCTGCCGCCGGTTGGAGCCGCAGTTGCCGCGATCGTAGGCGACGCTGGTCGGATTGGTGTACCCGGCGGTGAACTGGGCAAAGCCGCCGCTCACCTCGGTATCCGTCATGCAATTGGAAAGTGTGTAGTTCGCGTTGAGACTGATGCCGTCCGCCGAACGCCGCCGCATCGAGAGCTTCAGCCCGCGATACGTCTGTGTTCCCACATCCGTGTACTGCACGACCGCGCCGTAGTACTGCCCCACCGCCGGATTCTGGAGGATGAATAGGCGCCGGCTCTCGACGTTGCTCGTCGCCGTGCAGACCGGATACGACACGCCGCCGAGCGAGCATGGCGCTGTTCCCAGGTAAACGCCGGGGTTGAGATGGTTCTGCCCCCACAACCTGTCGGCATAGCTCCCGAGATAGCTCGCCGCCACCTGCCACTGGCTTCCGAGCTGGCGTTCGACCGTCGCGTTCCATGACTGGACGCGCGGCGAATTGATGTTCGGATCCATCGCTCCGTAGGTGCCCAGCCCGGGGAACGCGGCATCACGCGGAGGCACCGCCGGAAGCGGCAGCGTGTTGCCACCGGGGATGTTCCGCCACGGATCCTCGAACGGAATGTTGCCCGTGACGTCGACGCGATTCGAGAACGGCGAGGCGGAGGCCTCGACGTATAGATACTGGGCCGTCGGGAAGTCGTAGCTGATGCCGTAAGACGAACGCACGGCGGTCCGGCCGTTGCCGTTGACGTCCCACGCGAAACCGACGCGCGGCGAAAAATTGCGCCACTGCGTGTTCATCCCGGAGTTGCCCGGCGGGAACCCGGGATCTCCCGGATAGGTGAGACCGGGAGGCGCGTTCACGTACTTCGTCGTCTTGATGCCCTGCTGGAGATTGGCGAGCGAGAAGTTGGCAATCGCTCCGTTGTTGATGTTCTGGCCGAAGAACGGCTCCCAGCGCAGGCCGGCGTTCAGCGTCAGCCGGTCCGTGGTTCTCCAGGTGTCCTGCGCGTACAGTCCCAGGTACCACTCTTTCATGTTCAGCACGCCGGGCGCGCTGTCCAGGAATTCCGTCGACTGCCCCGTCAGGAAGTCCGCCATTCCCAGACCGGTATTGGCGCCGCTGAAATTGAACTGCCCCGCCGAGCGGGCGTTGTCGATGGTCAGGAACTTCCAGTAGGAAACGTTTCCGCCGAACGACATCTGATGTTTCCCCCGCACGATCGACAGATCGTTGGCCGCCTGGTACGACTGGTTCGCCAGCGAGAACTTGACGGCGTTGCCTCCCGAGACGATGAACCCGTTCGTCACGTTCAGGCCGATCACGCCGGGGACGTACGTGTACATCTTGATGCCCAGCGACGGACCGTCGAAGAACGGATCCGGCGGATCGTTCAGGTGATTGGACGTCTTGTTGAACGTGACGCGGAACGTGTTGACCATCTGCGAGCCGAACACGCGCGTATCGCCGACGGCGAGGGAGTGCGCCCTGGCACGCTTGTTCGCACCGTAGTCGCGGTTGATGGTCAGCACGTTGCCGGTGCGCGAGTACGTCTGCAGCCGGTGCTCCCAGCTGTTCAAGTAGCGGCCGAAGATCTGATGGTTCGCGCTCAACTGGTAGTCGACGCGCGCGACGTCCTGGTAGTCGTTGTTGTCGAGCGGCACGCTGTACCGGATCTGTCCGCACGGATCGCTGGCCAGCGGAAGTTTCTGCGCCACGGCGAGTGCGGCTTTGCTGAAGAGTGCGGGATCGACCCGGTTGTTGACGAACGGCGCCCGCAACGTGATCTGTCTGCCGACGTTGCACGCCGGCGAGGCGAAGGTCGTGAAGTCGCCGGCGAGCATCGCCGCGGTCGGCGTAATGGCGTTGAACGCCGCTGGAATCTGGTGCGTGACCGTACTCTGATGGCCGCCGAAGAAGAACAGCTTGTTGCGGACGATGGGGCCGCCCAGCGTGCCGCCGAACTGGTTGCGGCGCAGGCCGTCATCGACCTGCTTGCCGTCCGCGCCGACGGGCGCGAAGTGCGCCGCCGAGTTGAAGCGATGGTCGCGCAGGAACTCGAACGCGTTGCCGCTGAACCTGTTCGTGCCCGACTTCGTGACCGCGTTCACCGCCGCCGCCGAATGCATGCCGTTGTCGGCTGACAGTCCGCTCGTCGCGACGCTGAACTCCTGCATCGCGTCGGGGAACGGGAACGGCAGATTGAGGTTGTCGTACGGATCGTTGTGCATCGCGCCGTCGAGCACGTAGGTGACGCCCGCGCGCAGACCGCCGGCCACCGAAATGGCGACCGAATCCGATCGCTGGCGCTGGCCGCTGACGTCCGCGGTATTCACGGCGGCGCCGGCGAGGACGATCAGGTCGGTCACCTGGCGTCCCTGCAGCGGCAGTTCGACGATGCGCTGGTTCTCTACGACCTCGCGCACCCCGGAGCTTTGCACGTCGACGAGCGGCGCGGCTCCCTGCACCGTCACCGCCTGCTCCAATGTGCCAACGCCGAGTACCGCATTCAGCACGGGCGAGGCGCCGACCTGCAGGACGATGCCGGTCTGGACATACGTGCGGAAGCCCTGAAGCGCGGCCTCGAGGCGGTAGGGCCCCGTCGGCAGGTTCGTGATGACGTACGAGCCGTTGGCCTCGGTGACCACCGTGCGGCTGAAGCCGGTGTTTGTCTGCGTGGCCGTGACCGAGACGCCGGGGAGCACGCCGCCGCTCTCGTCCTTCACGGTGCCGCTCAATTGCGCGGTCGCTTGTGCCCATGCTGCCGCGGACGCGATGAAGATGAGAAGGAAGGCGAGAATGCCCTGCTGTATGACGCGAGCCATGTGAATCCTCCAGGCTTGAGGGGCGCGATGCTACCATTACGCCCCGCTCCGGAGGAAACGATCGATGCACAAAGTCCTGGCGGTGTTCCTCCTCTCCGCGCAGCTCGCGGCATGGGAGCTGCCAGCAGACAACGCCACGATGTCGAGGGAGACGGCTGCCGCTATCGCCGCGGCCGCCGATTATCCGGAGACCACGAGTTACACGCAGACGACGGCGTTCATCGACTTCACCGCGCACGGCCAGAGTTTCACGCAGGCGGTCGTCACGCTGACACCGGCGACGCCGCGCTCGAGAAACGGCAAGAAAATCGTCGTCGTCGGTGCGGAGCCGGGAAGCGAGTACGGGATGGACTTCGTCTCGACCGTCGAGAGGAAGGAAGGCCCCGCGGTGTGGCTGGCGAAACGCGGCGTGACATTCGTCGCGCTGACGCGCGTCGGCCGCTGGAATTTCCTGGCGCCGGCGCACGATGGTTCGTGGGAGTCGCTACCGCTCGGCGAGCGGATGCCGATCTTCAACCGCGCGCAGAAGACGCCGTGGCCGCCGAGCGAGTACGAGGTCAAGCCGTCGGGGGCGTCGGCCAGCACGTCGCCGAATGTCAGCGCCGTCTACCGCTTTCCGAAGAAGGGCACGGCGCTCGAAGCGCAGATGCTCGCAGCGACGCCGCAGGTGTTTCTCGAAGGGTATCGCCTCGCGCTGGAGCGTGCGATCCCGGATCGTCCGCAATCGTTCGTGCTCTTCTGGGGGATGTCCACGGGCGGCGCGAGCCTCTATCCGCTCGCCAAGTACTACACGCCCGATGGATTCCTCGGCTGGGGGACGAGCACCACCGGGCTCGCCTACCTGAACAATCGGGCGCGCGTTGGCGCCGTCGACGACGTGTACGAGCACAGCGCGCTTCGCGTGCGCGAACGAGGCCTCGACGACTTCGAGGTGTATACGAAGCACGTGGACGCGGCGACGCGCGCAGCGTGGTGGAAGGCGGCACTCCGCTCGCCGCGGTTCAAGAGCACCGAGGATGCGGCGATGTATCTCGACGCCTCCGCGCTGGCGGACCACGGCGTGCGGCTGTGGCGTTCGCCGTTTCTACCGGCAGCGGATCGCGCGCGCGGCTTCGCGGCGCTGATGCAATCGATGTTCGAGCCGAGCTACCCGCCCGCGGAGCTGAAAAAGGTCGCCATTCTCGATCTGAACGGCACGCTCGACGAAGCGCTGCCGCCGGCGACCGTTGATGCGAACCGCAGCGTCATGCAGCTCTACGCCAGGAAGTACCGCGTCGGCCGGATCGAAGGGCTGCACCACTACCTGTTCACACAGGAGAGCATCAAGATCGTCGGCAGCACCTGGCTGCGATACATCGACTCGGGATTCTTCGATTGAGGCGCGTATGAGACACCAGCGAATCGGCACCACCACGCTCGCGGCGCTTGGCGCCATCGTCCTGCTTTCCGGCGTGCTCGTGCACTCGCAGGGAGGCGCGCCCACCCGGTTCGTGACGCCGCCGAACCAGGTGATCGCCATCCGCGCCGGCCGGATGTTCGACAGCCGCGCGGGCACGCTCCTCAATAACCAGGTCATCCTGATCAAAGGGGATCGCATCACCGACGTCGGCGGCGGCGTGGCGATTCCAGCCGACGCGCAGGTGATCGACCTGAGCGGCGCCACCGTCCTTCCGGGAATGATCGACGCGCACGTGCACCTGTATCCCGCGGACAACCTTCCGGAAGCGACGCGCACCATCGTCGCCGTCGCCAACGCGCAGACGGATCTGAACGCGGGCTTCACAACCGTACTCGACATGGATACGCGCGGCGGTTACGGCACCGTCGATCTCCGCAACGCGATCAATCACGGCCTCGTCATGGGACCGCGAATGCAGGTGGTCGGGCAGTCGCTCAATCAGCGCGCCTCGACCGCGTATCCCGCGTTCTTTACCCGCTTCCAGGATCGGTTCACGGAGGACAAGAATCCGAATTCGCCGTGGCTCGGTCGCGCGGCCGTGCGCGAAGCGAAGCTGCACGGCGTCGACTGGGTGAAGATCTACACGACGCAGGACTACGTCGGCGACGAGTACGACGTCTGGAAGCCGGACGCGACGCTCGTCAACAGTCCCTCGCTCACCGAAGAAGAGGTGATGGCGATCGTCGACGAAGCGCATCGGCTCGGCCTGAAGGTGGCCTGCCACACCTACGGCGGCGAAGGTCAGCTCAGTTGCCTGAAGGCGGGCGTCGACGCTCCGAATCACCTCACCGATCTCGACGATGCGTCGCTCAAGCTGCTCGTCGACAAGAAGCTGCCGTTCGAGCTCACAATCGACGACCTCGTCTCGCTCGAAGCCGGCGATCTGAAGACGACCGGCGGCCGGAACAGCCGGCTGAAGATGGCGGAGCGGTCGTTCAGAAAAGCACGCGCGGCCGGCGTGCCGATCGTCTTCGGCAGCGGCGCGACCTCCGCGACCATCCCGCACGGCATCGGCGCCGACCAGTTCGCCTACCTGGTGAAGTGGGGCATGACGCCGGTGCAGGCGCTGCAGACCGCGTATCTACCCGCGGCAACGATGCTGAACTATCACTGGGAGCAGCAGATCGGGACCATCGAGAAAGGGAAGTTCGCCGACATCATCGCCGTCCCCGGCAACCCGCTCGCCGACGTGACGCAAATGCAGCACGTGCGCTTTGTCATGAAGGGCGGGCTGGTCGTCAGGAACGACCGATAGCAGGAGAAGCGCGGGACCGCTCCTCCTGACGGAGCTGATCATCCAGGGGCGGAAGATCGCTGCCGTCAGGCCGACCTGAAGACCGGCTAGCGCGTCGACCGCGTGTCGCCTTCCTGCATCGTTCCCTTCGTGGAGAAGAGCCACACGCTGTCGCCCTTCACCGTCCCGGCGAACAGACTTCCTGCCGAATAGGCGACGACGTACTCCTCGCCTTCGTATTCAAAGACGCTGACAGGTGCGTTCATTCCCGCGCCCGTCTGGAATTCCCACAGGCGCTTGCCCGTTGACGAATGCAAGGCGGTGAGACGTCCATCGTTGCGGCCGGTGAAGACGAGGCCGCCGGCCGTCGCGACAGAGCCGGAGTAACACGGATCCTTCCAGCGCTGCTGCCATACGAGCTTGTTCGTCTTCATGTCGAGCGCCGAGAAGATGCCCGACCCCGGAATAGGCGCGCCGCCGAACGCGCTGCCCAGATAGCGCTGCCCTTCCGGAGTAATCGGCTGGTCGTCTTCGCCGCCGCGGAAGACGTTGGCCGCATCGGTCGCGCAGACGTAAAGCAGATTGCTCGCGGGATCGTACGAGCTCGGCGGCCAGTTCGCGCCGCCGCGCGCGCCCGGCTTGGCGACGATCGGTTCCTTCCAGAACGGCGTGAAGATGCGTCCCTGGTTGACGAGCGTATAGTCCTCGGGCGCGACATCGACCATCTGCGGAACGAAGGAATCGCCGCGCGGAATCGGCTGCGTCTTCGACGTCGCCTGCCGTGGTTCCTGCGGGACCGGCTTCTCGTCGATGCCGATGAGCGGCTTGCCGTTCGTGCGATCGACGATGTAGACCCAACCGGCTTTGTTCGGCTCCGCCGCCGCCTTGCGCAGCGTGCCGTTGAGCATCACGTCGAACAGCACCACGGGGCTCGGGCCGTCGTAGTCCCACAGGTCGTGATGAATCTGCTGGAAGTGCCAGCGATACTTTCCCGTCGCGGCATCGATGGCGACCATCGACGTCGTGAAGAGGTTGTCGCCCGCGCGAATTCGTCCGTTGAAGTCAGGGCCCGGATTGCCGGTCGTGAAGATGAGAAGGCCCTGTTCGGGATCGACGGCGGGCGTCTGCCAGACGGTGCCGCCGCCGTGCAGCCAGGCGTCGTTGTTCTGGGGCCAGGTGTCGTGGCCGAACTCGCCCGGACCGGGAACCGTGTAGAAGGTCCACATCAGGCGGCCGTCTTTCGCGTCGAACGCCTTCACGCGTCCACGCGTGCCGTTCTCGCCACCCGAGAAGCCGACGATCACCTTGCCCTCGTAGTAGAGAGGCGCAGCGGTGATCGTGTAGCCGTTCTGCCAGCGCTCCGCCTGTATCGACCACGCGGGTTGACCGGTCTTCTCATCGAGGGCGAGCAGCTGTCCGTCGAGTTGTCCGACGTAGACCTTGCCGTCGCCGACCGCGACGCCGCGATTCGTCCATCCGCAGCAGACGGTCGGAATCGCCTCGGGCAGGCCGCCGCTGTGCGTCCACAGCATGCGTCCCGTCTTCACGCTCAACGCGAACACATCGTCCGCGCCGGTGACGATATATACCGTCCCTTCGTGCACGACCGGCTGCGCTTCGCCTGAATATTTCGCTCCGATGCCCGAGCCGTTCAGGTGCGTGCGCCACACGCCCTTCAGCGTGGACACATTGTCGCGGTTGATCTGGGTGAGGGGTGAGTAGTTCTGGTTGAAGAAGTTGCCGCCGTTCTTCAGCCAGTCGCTGCGCGGCGGAGCCTGCTGCGATTGAACCGCCACAGCCGCCAGCACGACAACAGCGATAGCTGCGAACTTCTGCATGAGACCTCCCGCGCGCCGGAAAATCTCACGCGCGGAGGGTCTGGGTCAAGTTCCAAGCTCCAAGATCCAAGCTCCAAGATCCAAGCTCCAAGCGCCCAGATCGACGTTGGGTCTTGGAACTCGGATCTTGGAACTTGGAACTTGGAACTTGGAGCTTGGAGCTTGTTTTCTACGGCGTCAACAACCTCGCCCACGGCGCGCTGATTTCAATCGGCTCGCCGGTCTCATCACGTCCCTTGAAGCGCGTCTGTGCGTAGTGCGGCTTCGCGTAGCCGCTGCACCACTTCGTGTGCAGGGTCACCGATCGGTTGCCGGGGATCTCGATGGTCTCGCCGTTGGTACTCGAAAAGCGCCCATCGAAGAAGTTGTCGCGCTGCGTGAACGTGAGCTTGAGCCCGGTGTCGTTGGTGAGCACCTGGTCGTAGTACCACGTGTACGGATGGTTCGTCGCGCACGACGTCGTCGGCACGGGCACGCCGCTGTGGGTGACCGGTTCGGGGTTGATGACGATGTGCATCCGGTTGGTGGACGTCGGCTCGGTTGGCACCGGCACACCAGGCTGCGCCTTTGGCGGCGGTCCCGGCGGCCACGGATCGGGCGGCGTGTTCGGCGGATACACAACCGGCGGCGGTGGATCCGCGAACGTGCCGAACGGTCCGGCTGGATCGGCCAGCATGTCGAAGAATTCGGTTGCCGGCGCGGCGGCCGTGTGCAGCGTCGCCGGCGTCACCGGTGTCGCGACCGTTGGTGACGGCTGCTCGCCGCACGACGCGATGACGGTGCCGGCGATGGCTACAGCAAGCAAAGAAGCAATGACTCTCGGCGAAGACATTTCCACTCCTGAAGATTCGAGGTTCGACACGTCGTTCTCTGCCGTCGGTTCGGCAAGAGGTGAGCCATGAGCTGAAGTAGCCAGAATTCGAATGTTTCGTGCGGGTCGGCGCGGGGTGGTCGAAACGGCTCGGGAGTTTTGGGAGGCTGGGGCGGGTTAAATGGAAAATGCCGAAAGACTGTGCAGAACCGTGCTCATCACGTCTGCATTTGTCATATAGTGTCTCACCAAATTGTCCAGGTCTGTTCCACCTTTGGACAAATGCCAGAGAGTCGATGTGCGTCTCTAAAGGCGCTAACGTGTTTAGTTTATTTGCCTTACGACTCAATGGCAGGGCTGGAAGGGATATTGCTCACGTAGAGCGCAGATGAGTCTGTCCAGACAACGCACGTGGTTGGTGATCGCCGCGCTGGTGATCGTCCAATCGCCGGCGATGTTCGCCGTCAAGAGCGGCACCGCTTCGCGGAAGGCGCGCGTCGATCGCCAGATCGAGCAGATCGACGGGTCCTCCGCCGTAAGCGGGACCGTGAGCGTCATCGTCCGCTCCGACGGCACGAGCGACTGGGCGTCGCTCCTCAAGACGCTCCGCAGCAAGGGCATCAAGGTCGGCCGGCAGGCGCGACGCGCCAACGCCATCTCGCTGAAGATTTCGAGCAGCGACCTCGCGTGGCTCGAATCGCTGCCCGGCATCGAATCGGTTTCAGTCGACGCACCGGTTGCTTCCGATCCGTTGTCCGCGGAGGCGCTGCTCACCACGGGCGGCGCGGGCGCGATCAAGAAGGCGAGCCAGCTCCGCCAGCAGCTCGGTCTGACGGATGTGGATCCGACGGGCAGCGGGATCGGCATCGCTGTGATCGACTCCGGCATCGCACCGGTGCCGGATCTCGTCGATCGCATTACCGCGTTCTACGACTTCACCAACGGCCAGGGCGGCATTCCAACCGCGCCGGTTGACGGCTACGGCCACGGCACGCATGTCGCCGGACTCGCCGCCGGCACGGGCGCGCTGTCGAACGGCCTGTATCAGGGTGTGGCGCCGGATGCCCGCCTGATCGGCCTCCGCGTCCTCGACAACAGCGGCAGCGGATCGACGAGCGATGTCATCGCCGCCGTCGAATTCGCCACGGCGAACAAGGCCGCGCTCGGCATCGACGTCATCAACCTGTCGCTCGGCCATCCGCCGTACGGTCCCGCCGCGGACGACCCGCTGGTGCAGGCCGTCGAAGCGGCGTCGCGCGCCGGGATCATGGTGGTTGTCTCGGCCGGCAACGTCGGCGTCAGCCCGCAGACGAACCAGGTTGCCTACGGCGGCATCCTCTCGCCGGGCAACGCGCCCTCGGCGTTTACCGTTGCGTCCGCGAAGACGCAGGGCACGGTCAATCCGAACGACGACCTGATCGCGAATTACAGCTCGCGCGGCCCGACGTGGTTCGACGGCTTCGCCAAGCCCGACTTCGCCGCGCCGGGGCAGAATCTCGCGGCGCCGTTCGCGCCCGGCAGCTACCTTGGGGTCACCTATCCATCGCTGCTCGTCAGCGACAGCTACGGCGGCAAGCGATACATCGCGCTGAGCGGCACGAGCATGGCCGCCGGCGTGGAAAGCGGTCTGCTCGCGGTCCTCATCGACGCGAACCGCCACTCGTTCTATCGCGGCCGGCTGACGGGTAACGCGCTCAAGGCGTTCACGCAGTACACGGCCATCACCATGAAGGACGCCACGGGTGCGGTGTACGACCGGCTGTCGCAGGGCGCGGGCCGCGTCAACGGCCAGGGCTTGCTGAGCCTCGTGCGTTCCGTGAATCCGTCGGCGCTGATCGGTTCGCCGTGGATCGTCTCCTCAGTTCTTCCCTACAGCGTGTATGGCGGCGTGGCCGTCCCATGGGCGCAGAGCATGCTCTGGGGCAACAACATCGTCTGGGGCGAGAACATCATCAACACGAACAACATCGTGTGGGGCGAAAACATCGTCTGGGGCGAGAACATCGTCTGGGGCGAAAACATCGTCTGGGGCGAGAACATCGTCTGGGGTGAAAACATCGTCTGGGGCGAGAACATCGTCTGGGGCGAGAACCTGGTCTGGGGCGAAAACATCCTCTGGGGCGAAGTGCCTCCGCTCGCCGGTCTCAGGAAGGGAGGCCGCAAGTGAACTCCCGAATGACATCGCCGGCCACGACTGTGATGACAAACCTCGAACCGATTCGCTTCGACGCTGCCGACGTGGCCCCGAAGATGGAAGTGGTCGCGGACTGGAAGCAAGGCCTGCCGATCTTCCAGGGCCAGCGCTTGATGCTGCGCGAACTGGTGAAGAGCGATGCGACGACGCTGCTGTCGATGCTTTCCACGGAGGAAGTCGGGAAGTTCATCTCGCCGCCGCCGACCACGCCTGAAGGTTTCGAGAAGTTCATTGCCTGGGTGATCCGCCAGCGCGAGGCCGGAATGCAGATGACCTTCGGCATCGTGCCGGAAGGATTCGATCACGCCGTCGGTCTCGTGCAGATTCGCGCCGTCGCGCCGAACTTCTCGGTTGCGGAATGGGGATTCGCGGTCGGCTCGCCGTTCTGGGGAACGGGACTCTTTCTCGCCAGCGCGCGCACCGCGCTGGATTTCGCATTCGAGCACACGGAAGTCAATCGTCTCGAGGCGCGCTCGATCGTGCACAACGGCCGCGGCAACGGCGCGCTCCGCAAGATGGGCGCGGTGCAGGAAGGCGTGCTGCGCGGCTCGCTGCTGAAAGACGGGAAGTACGTCGATCAGATCATGTGGTCGATCATCGCCCGTGACTGGTACCAGGCGAAGGCCGTGTGGAACGAGCGCATTAACTAAATTCCCGTGTGTGTGCTCGGCGGGCCGCTTGACCCCGGAGGTGAAGCGGCCCTATTTTTTTATCCCCCCGCAGGCAGGAGAGGCGATGAGACAAGCGATCGTGATGTGTGCGTGTGCCGTGCTGATGCTGCTGCACGCCACTGCGGGCCAGAGCCAGACGACGACCGGCGGCATGGACGTGAAGATCGGGACGCTCGGCATCGGCTTCGACGGCGCCGTCGGCATCAACGACAAGTCGAGCGTGCGCGTCGGCGTGAACTTCTTCAACTTCAATCATGATTTCGACAACGACGGCATCACGCTGGCCGCGCACCTGAAGCTGCGGTCGGTGACCGCGCACTACGACTGGTTCCCGTCGGGCGGCGGCTTTCATGTCAGCCCCGGCCTGATGCTGCACAACGGCAACCGCGTCGAGGCGGATGCGTTCGTCCCCGCAGGGAACACGTTCACGCTCGGCGGCGAGCAGCTGAGGAGCGATGCGTCGAACCCCGTCAACGGCGAGGCGACCGTGTCGTTCAAGAAGGTCGCGCCGATGGTCACGATCGGGTGGGGCAATCTGGCGACGGGCCGCGGTAACCGCCGGTGGAGCATCCCCGTGGAACTCGGCGTGGTGTTCTCGCGCTCGCCGACTGCGGTGCTGAACCTTGGCGGCAGCGCGTGCCTGCCGAACGGCAGCAACTGCCGCAACGTCGCGACCGAGCCGCAGTTGCAGGCGGACGTGCGCGAGCAGGAAGCGAACCTGAATGACGACATCGAGGTGCTGAAGATCATTCCGGTGTTCTCGTTCGGTTTCGGCTATCGCTTCTGAGTCGGTTGTTTTTTAGGTCGCGCGCGCGAAGAGGCGTTCGAGTACGCTTGTGATCGCCTTCGCGCGCGCGACTTCCATCGCCGCACCCGCCGCCCGCGCGCCGATTACATTCTTCGGTCTTTCTTTCGCGCGGCACACGTGAGATGGTGTCGCCCTCTCCTGGCCTCCCCTAAACAATCCAACCGCCCGTTCGATTCGGGGAGGGACGACTATGAGTAAGTGGACACTCACGGTCGCAGGCGCCAGCCTGCTTTTCGCCATGAGCGCATCTCGCATTGTCGTGACACAGGGGTTCAGCGAGGCGCCTTCCGGCTTCAACAACTCGACCAATGGCATGTTGAGCCAGGCGGACTTCGACGCCGCGCGGGAGACGTTCGAGGAGCGGGACACGATTGAGGACGGACTCGGGCCGGTCTACAACGCGCAGTCGTGCGCCGAGTGCCACCAGAATCCGGTCACGGGCGGCGTCAGCCAGGTCGACGTGTTACGCGCGGGCCGTCTCGACGCGTTCGGCAGGTTCGTCGAGCATCCCGGCGGGTCGTTGATCCACAGCCGCGCGACGAATGCCGCGATCCAGGAGCACGTCAAGAACGGATACGACATCGTCGCGCTGCGCGCGTCGGTCAACACGCTCGGCGACGGGTTCGTCGAGGCGGTCGGCGACGCGACGCTGCTCGGCATCGCCGCGAACCAGGCCTCGTCCACCGGGGGGGTGATTGCCGGTCAGGCCGTCATGGTGCCGGTGGCCGAGGCGGCGCCGGGGGTGACGCGCGTCGGCCGCTTCGGGTGGAAGGATCAGCAGGCCAGCCTGCTGTCGTTCTCCGCGGACGCCTACTTGAACGAAATCGGCATCACGAGCGCGCTGCAGATGACGGAGAACACGTCGAACGGCAATTCAATCGCCGACTACGATTCGACGCCCGAGCCTGAGGATCACGACGACGACATCAGGCAATTCGCGTCGTTCATGCGTTCGACCATGGCGCCGCCGCGCGACGCCGCCATTGCGGCGACGGCTGACGCGCAGCGCGGCAGGCAGGTGTTCAACGCGATCGGCTGCAACATCTGTCACGTGCCGACCATGACGACACTGCCGGCGGGTACGGCGATTAACGGCGGCACGTTCGTCATCCCCGCGGCGCTCGGCAGCAAGACGTTCCATCCCTTTGGCGATTTCCTGCTGCACGATATCGGAACGGGGGACGGGGTCGTGCAGAACGGCGGGCAGCGGACGGCGAACAAGCTGCGTACTGCGCCGCTCTGGGGGCTGCGGACGCACGATCGTTTCCTGCACGACGGCCGCGCCGTGAGCATCCGCGATGCGATCCTGTATCACGGGGGAGAGGCGCAGGGGACGAGGTCCGCGTTCAAGAACTTGAGCGCGGATGACAGGAACGCGTTGCTGACGTTCCTCTCTTCCTTGTAATCGTTCGGATCGTCCGAGTCGTTCGGATCGTTCGACGTCGTTCGAGTCGTTCTTGCGAAAAGAACGATTCGAACGTCTCGAACGATTCGAACCTTTAGTAGTGGACGAGGAGGAAGAGACCGCCGACCATTCCGGCAATCAGCAGGATGCCGAACGGAATGCTGAGGAGCACGAGACCTGATTTGGACATCCTTCAATTTTACAGCACGCCACAAGACCTACAGCGCCGCGAACTGGATGCAGACCGGGCGCGGCACGTCCGCCTTCGAACCGGTTGGCGTCATTTTGCCCGTTTCTGCATCGACGGCGAAGGTCACCACGTTGCCGCTCCCCTGGTTGCCGGCGAAGAGGAAGCGCCCGCCCGGCTCGAAGTTGAAGCCGCGCGGCGTCGCTCCCTGCGTCGAGACGATGTCGACGAGCGTCAGGCGGCCGGTCGCCTCCTCGATGCGGAAGATGGCGATGCTGTTGTGGCCGCGATTGCTGCCGTAGACGAACTTGCCGTTCGGGTGCACGTGCACGTCGGCCGGAGCGTTGTTCATCGTGTAGTCCGGCGGAATGGTCGGAATCGTCTGCACGAGAGTGATGCCCGCGGTCGCCGCCTCGTAGCGGTAGGACGAGAGGCTCGATTGCCGCTCATTGATGACGAAGACGTAGGGCAGCCGCGGATGAAATGAGGAATGCCGCGGTGCGATGCCCGGCTCCGTCTTCAGCACCGTGCCGGGCGCGAGCATGTGCGAGCCGTTGGCGACGCGATACGTGTAGACGCGGTCGCACCCCTTGTCGCAGACCACGACCATCTGCTGGCTCGGATCCCAGTTGACCGAGTGCGCGTGCGCGCTGCGCTGCGTCACCTTGTCCACGCTCGTCGTCCGCTCGAGGATGGCGACGTCGGAGGGCCGATCGGCGATGCCATCGGCCTTGATCGGCAGCAGCGCCACGGTGCCGTCATCCCACACCTTTTCGATCTTGGGGACGCCATTCTTCTTCACGACGCGTATGGACGGATCGTAGTTGCCGTGATTGGCGACGGCGAGGCGCGAGCCTGTCTTGTCAATCGAGATGTACGCCGGCCAGACGCCCATCGACGGCTGCGTGCCGGCGAGGGCGATCGAACCGTCGTTCTGGTTGATGGCGAAGGTCATCACCGAACCACCGCCGTACTCGTTGTCGTAGCTCTCGACTTCGTTGGTGGCGTAGAGAAAGCGTCCGTTGGGATTGACGGCCAGGTAGCCGGCGTTCATCTTGTCGAAATCCTGGCCGGTGCGCATGACGGGCGTGAGCACGCCGGTCTCCGTGTTGACCGAGAAGACGCTCACACCGCCGCCGTTGCCGGCGCCGATGCCGGGCCCCGAGGTCCAGGAGGCGACGTAGGCGAACAGCCGCTTGCCTGCTGATTGCGCCTGGAGTGCGGCGCCGGCCTGCCCCGAGCGGAGTCGAGGGGCCATCACGCCGGCGCCGACGACCGAGAGGAAATCCCGCCTGGAAAGCTCGCTGCTCATGACGCGCAGATTCTAGCGCGGCGTCGCAGCGACCGCTTGGAACTTGGAACTTGGAGCTTGGAGCTTGGAGCTTGGAGCTTGCAGCCTGGAGCCTGACGAGGACGGAGCTTCGCGTGAAGCCCCGCCCTCGAGAGAGGAAAGGAAACTACTTCGGAGCGACCTGGACCTGCATGAACTCGCCGTGCGCCGAGACGCTCGTCACGCGCACGGTCACGCCGAAGCCAGGCAGCGGCACGCTCGACCAGCCGGCGTTGTTGATGGCCGGGTTCGGCGCCGCCCAGTACGACTGCGTGTCGTCGAACATCGGGTTCGGCGCGAGGTTGCCGTAGCACTGCTGAACGCTGTTCTGGTGCAGGCAAACGACATCGGTCGGCGACAGACCGAATGTCGAGTCGTACGACTGCACGCGCGGCCGCCACATCTTCCCATCGGGACGGATGAGGAGATCCGGATGCGCGTCCACCGGCAGGAACAGCCCGCCGCAGCGGCCGCTCAGGCAGTGATCGCCGACGTTGTTATCGGGGAACGACGTGTCGTAGTACCACATCAGCAGCCCGTCCTGATACGGGAAGTGCTCGACCCAGTTCTGCAGGCTCGGGTTGTCGAGGAACCCGAAGTTGTACGGACCGGTGCGCAGGCTGTCGTCGTAGCCGCGATACTGCCGGAACTCGCCGAAGTAGGCGTTGAAATAGCTGATCGGCTGCTGGCCCGTCGTGCGCAGGAAGCCGTTGTAGGTCCACCCGGCGTCCGTCTCCGCGCCATCCGTCGCCAGCGTGGTGATCGCGATGTCGTCCACGCTGAAGCCTGTGCCGGCAACCGCCGGATCCGTCTTGTAGCGGAAGCCGAGCGTCACCGTCTGGCCGGCAAACGACGAGAGGTTCGCGCTGAGCGTCACCCAGGCGCCGTTGCTCGATCCGGTGATGCCGTTGCCCAGGTTGTTGCCGTTCGGATTCGTCGCCGACGACAGGTTGGTCGCGACGCCGGCGCCGTTCACCGTCAGGTACGCATAGTCGAAATCGAGTTCCGTGTCGTAGCGGACCTTCGCGGTGAGCGTCACCGACCCTGCCGGCAGCGCGACGCTGCGTGTCATCGTGTTGTCGAGCAGGTTGCCGCTGCCGGAGTAGTAGAACTGCGACCCGGCGAAGGGCGCGCCAAGGTCGTGGACCACGGTCTTGTCCGGCAGCATGACAACGAGCTGCTGTGCCTGCTTGCTGTTGGTGTCCGCGGGACCGATCTTCAGCGAGCGCTGCTGACCGGCCGAGACCGTTTCGTAGTTCGACCAGCCGAGGAAGATCTTCTCGTAGGCGCTCATGTGAATCGGCTTGCTACCGATGCCGTCGGCGGGAACACCCGACGAGCCGTACGAACCACTCGAGTAGAGCGTCCAGAAGCCCGTTGAGTTTTCGGCGCCGCCCGTGTTGCCGGACGTGTCATAGAGGTCTGGCAGGCCGAGATCGTGACCGAACTCGTGCGAGAACACGCCGACGCCGCCGTTCTCCGGTTCGACCGTGTAGTCGCCGATCCAGTAATTCGAGTTGCCGATCTGCACGCCGCCGTACCTGTTGTAGGCGGGGCCGGTCGAACCGATGTTGGTGTAGAACGCGTACCAGCGGTGGCTCCAGATGGCGTCGGTCCCCTGCGGGCCGCCGCCGGTCTCCTCGCCTTCGCCGGCGTGAATCACCTGGAAGTGGTCGATGTACCCATCGGGTTCATTGAAGTTGCCGTCGCCGTCGTAGTCGTAGCGATCCCACTTGTCGTACTTGCTGAGATACGCGTTGATCTGATCGACCGTCCAACCCGCCGCGATCCGGCCGTTGTACCAGGCGTTGGCCGCGTCGCGCACGAACACCCACGTCTGCGCGCAGACGATGCCGCCGCAGTAGTCGGAGCCGTAATACGCCTCGTTGCGTGTCAGCTGCACCCAGTCCTCGACCTGGCCGTTGACGGTGTAGCGGTTCGACGACAACTCCTTGTAGAAGTTGCGAAACGAGATCGTGCCGGGCGCATCCGAGAACAGCAGGTTCTGGTAGTACGACTGGTTGAAATCGGACGTCCAGATCGTCGCGTTGTCGAACTGCCGGTTCGGCTGCACGATCTGATTACGCCGCGGACCGGGCGTACCGCCGAGGACGGGGTGAATCGAGTCGCCGAACTGCGCCACGAGCGTCCAGATCGAGTCTTCACCTTCGCGCGAGAGCTCGACGAACTGTCCCCTGGCGACCTGGTGCGTCTTCCCTTTCGCTTTGCCGTTCAACTTCGCCTGCAGGCCGCGCAGCCGCGCCGCGGCCTGGCGATCGCCGAGCGGGTGCGACGGGTTGTCCGTATGTGCCGCGATGTTCGGCGCGTCAGCGACCTGCTGCGGGTTCTGTCCCGCCCACGCCGACGGCGCCGCCAGCGCGCACGCGGCGGCCAGACCGAACAACGTTCGATATGCACGTCTCATAAAAACCCTCCGGGGGATGCGTTCGATTGTTGGTGTGATGGCGGCAATCTATATGCGAACGGCGGTCTGCGCAAGGAGTCGTTTCGCGGAAAATTCATCTTCCGCCGGTAACGGGATGGATTTTCTGCCTGCAGCCGGACTAAAAGACAAGGAGGACGGAGCTTCGCGCGAAGCTCCGCCCCCGCGTGATCACCGGTGTGGGCGATGACCGCCGGAGTCCACCGGACATGGTGTGACGAGGAACATCGCATCCTCAGGGCGAGGTCGGCTCTGACCGGGCGATGACCCGCCCTCGTGCCCGTCGCGCCGGTCGTCGTCGCCGCCGGCCGCCGACGCGTACGACTGCAGCATCACATCGGACTGCTCGCAGATCGGGTTGCGTCCTGTCTCGAACGTGCCCGGCGGCAGCGGATTGGCCGAGGAGCGGCCGTTGCGCGCGTCGGTCCAGAAGCCCCACACCCGCGAGTGCTGCGGGTCCGCCGCCATTCCGTTGTAGTCGCCCGCGAAGATGCCGCCGCGGAAGCTGTAGTCGTAGTTCGACGGCGTATCGGAGATGCCGAAGTTCCGGAACGGACCAACGAAGGTGTTGCCCTGACCGGGAACGGCGACGTTGCCGGGATTGATCAGGCCAGTCGGCTGTGGAATCGTCGCCGCGCCAGGCGCGACGCAATCGCGCGAATCGGGACGGCTGATCGTGCACTGCGCTCCCCAGAACCAGACCAGGTAATTGCCGGGGCGCTGACGGCTGCCCGCCCCCGCCCACTCGTGCGCGATGGAATTGGTGTCGAGGCGCCGGTCGTTGAACACGATGTTGAGATGCCCCTCTTTATTGATGTCGACCCACGGCCACCACTGATCGTTGCCGGTGTTCACACCCGCCGGACACGCGGTCATGCCGGGGCGCCCGCAATCCCGCACCTGCGGCGCCGCCGACGGATCGTTGTTCACGCGCGTCGGGCCGACCCAGTTCAAGCCGCCGTCTGTCGACTTGAAGAGAAATATGTCGGCGTTCGAGCTGGCGATGGTGCCGTTGCGATTGTCCGACATCACCAGGTAAAGGTCGTCGGCGAATGCGCCGCGGCGTTTGTCGACGACGATATTGCCGGCGGCATTCGATCGGAAACAGCTGTTCGTGTAGACGATGCGCGCGGTCTGCTGTCCGCGGGTCGTGCAATCGGGCCGGCCGAATGCCGCGCCCGCGCGCGGGAAGTTGACGTCGAATACCGGCGTGACGAAGAACGGCCCCTGGAACGTCTGTCCGCCGTCGTGTGAACGGACAACCAGGTACTGGTTTTCATCAGGGGTGTTGAAGTTCTCGAATGCGACGTAGAGATAGCCCGTGTCCGGACTGACGGTCGGACTCGAGTATTGACTGTCGTCGCAGTGCGTCGCTCCGGCGAACGCGAACGCACAGAATGCGGCGCTGCCGTTGATGGTCCGGCGCGGCGACCATGAGCGTCCCTGATCGTCGGAGTAGCTCACCTCGATCGTCGAGCTGACGATGGCGCCCTCCTCGCCTGTCGGGTTGTTGAAAGCCGTCCACGTCACATAGAGGCGATCGATGCCGACGAATTCCTCTTCACACGCGACGGGCGCATGCGTCACCGGCGTAAAGCATTGCGCGGTGACGCCGGCCGGGCGCGGTCCCGCCGTGATGTACTCCTTGTCGTTGATCGTCACGCTGTCGTTCGCCTCGGTGTCGTTGTCGGGCGTGATGGTGACCACGCCGTCGCCCGGCCACACGGGATTTGGCGCCGTGTCATCCGTGGCCACCGCGCGCGCCCTCGTCCAGGTGTAGCCGCCATTCGTCGAGCGGCTGACGAAGACGCCGTTCGAGTCGTCATCGCGGTTGAAGGCAATCTGCGCGTAATAGACGACCCCCGCCCGGTCGAAGACGACGGCGGGATCGCCGGCGCTCGGGAGATATCCCTGGCCGAAGGGCACGGTGGGAAAGGGAATGATGGTGCCGTACCACGTGCGCCCTGCGTCGACGCTGGCGTATACACCCGACGATCCCGTGCCGAGACGGTAGTCGTTGGCGCCGCCGACGATATTGCCGCTCACCACCGGGTTGACGGCGATGCTGGTCTCGTCCTGCGGAAAGCAGCTGAACTCCTCGTTCGCGCGGCGATCGTCGCCGTGATCGCTGTACTGCTCGACCGCATCGCGATCGCGCCGGTCGAGGGGATCGGGGAACACGCCCGCGAGGCGCGCTTGCGGGCACTCGGTGATGGTCGCCCCGAGGTCCTGGCCGCGGAAATCGTAGATGCCGGATTCGGGCGCGCCTTCGTCATCCTTGAAGTCCCTTGGAAACTTCTCGTCCTGCGCATTTGTGGTCACAGGGCGACCGCCGGTCATCGCGACAAGAAACAGCGCGGCCACGACCCATCGAGCGGCGCGTGTCGGTGGCATTCGGAATGTCATGTGAAGCCTCCTGGTGAGCGGTACGGCGAGGCGCGGCTGCGCGTCGCCGGAGGGATGGATCCTAACGAGGAGGGCGACAGCCGGTGCATGGGTTGCACGAAGAATCGGGCTTCAGAATCCTCATCACTGCTTCATCGTGTGAGCGATAATCGGGCGCCGCCGCGGACGAAGAATAGGGCTGGCATTTTCAGGAGGGCCCGATATGGCGAGGTCGCACAGGGCGCAGGGTCCGGTCTCACGCCGTGGGTTCTTGAAAGGAGCGGCCACGGTGGCCGCGGGAACTGCCGCACTGTCCAACGGCTCCGTTTCGGATGCCGTCGCCGGACAGGGCAGCGGCGGATCGGCCGGGCCGGCGCCGCCGCCCTCCGCCGCGCAGCTCGAACGCGATGCGGGCAACCTGCGTCCGCCCGCCGCGATTCGACCGGGCCAGCGTGCGGTCATCCGTCCCGGATCCGATCTCATGGTCCAGGTCCTCCGCGACCTCGGCATCGAGTACGTGGCGGGCAACCCGGGATCGAGCTTCGAGGGCCTGCAGGAATCGATCATCAACTTCGGCAACCCGCCGAACAGGATGCCGGAATTCATCACCGCGCTTCACGAGGAGTCGGCGGTGACGATGGCGCATGGCTACGGCAAGGCGATCGGCAAGCCGATGTGCGCCGTGCTGCATGGAACGATCGGCGTCCAGCATGCGGCGATGTCGATCTATCAGGCGTACTATGACCGCACGCCGGCGCTGCTTCTCGCCGGGCGCGACCTCGGATTCATCGCGGCGCACAGCGCGAACGACATGGCCGGCATGGTGCGCAGCTTCACCAAGTGGGATGCGCAGCCGCGGACGCTGGCCGAATCGTTGACCGCCATCCAGCAGGCGTACAACGAGGCCATCACGCCGCCGTGCGGGCCGACGCTCGTCGTGCTCGACATCGAGCTGCAGAAAGAGGAAGCGCGGGACCTGAAGATCCCGTCGTACGTCGCGCCGAAGGTGACCGGAATCGACGCGAGCCAGGCGCGCGAGATCGCGAAGGGATTGCTCGACGCGCAGAATCCCCGCATTGCTGTGGGGAGGCTGCGCACGCCCGAAGGTGTCCATGCGGCGGTGCAGATTGCCGAGCTCGTCGGCGCATCGACTGCTACCAGCGCCACGCAGGGGCCGATGAGTTTCCCGCAGCGGCACCCGCTGTGCGGACCGGGCGCCAGCACCACTTACGACTATGTGCTCGGTCTCGAGGCGCCAGGCGCGAACGTGTCGCTCACGGGTCCCGCCCTGTCCACGCTTCTCAGTCGCGACACCGCGAACATCGGCTTCGGCGGCATCGCGCCCGGTGTGAGTCGCGCGGGTGCATCCGGGCCTGCGGCCGGCGGCCGGACGATCGAGATCGATGCGGAAGCGAGCCTACCGATCATCATCGAGGAGACGCGCCGGCAGATGACGGCGGACAGGCAGCGGCGGATTCAGGAGCGCGCAGGCAGGCACGCGGCCGCCAACGCGCAGGCGCGCGCGGAGGAGTTGCGGCGTGCGCTCGAGCAGAAGCGCGCCGGGTGGGACGCGAGTCCGGTCAGCACGGCACGCATCTATGCCGAGCTCTGGCCGCTCATCGCCAACGAGGACTGGGTCCTTTCGTCGCCGAGCGGTTTCTCCGGCGGCCACAACACGCAGCTCTGGGATCACAACAAGCCGTACAGCTACCTGGGCGGACAGGGGGCGGGCGGCATGGGATACGGCGCACCGGCATCGGTCGGCGCGGCGCTGGCCGCCAAGAGCCGTGGCCGCATCGTGATCAACATCCAGACCGACGGCGACCTCAATTACGCACCGGGCGTGTTGTGGACCGCGGCGCATCATCAGCTTCCGATGCTGACCGTCATGCACAACAACCGCGCGTGGCACCAGGAACTGATGTTCGTCGAATACATGTGCGGCGTGCGCGGCCGCGGCGGCGACCGCGGCCACATCGGCACGACGCTCCGCGAGCCGTACATCGATTACCGGGCGATGGCCATGGCGTACGGCATGGAGGGTGAGGGACCGATCACCGATCCGGCGAAGCTGAATGCGGCGCTCAAACGCGGCGTCGCGTCGGTGAAGCGCGGTCAGCCCTACCTGATCGACGTGATCACGCAGCCCCGATAGGAGGGTGACGTGAGGACCAGCACTCTGATCGCATTCGTCGTTTGCTCTCTTCCTCTCTACGCGCAGGCGCCGGCGGGTGGTGCGACCGGCGATCCCGTTAAAGGCAAGAAGGTGTACGAGTCGTACACGTGCTACGGCTGCCACGGATTTACGGGCGAGACAGGTGCACGGGTGCTTGCCGAAAGCCGCAGTACCAACCTCGCGACCGAAGCGGCCTTCATCACGTTCCTCCGCGCGCGGGCGAATGTCGCACCGGCGCAGCCGTCGACGAGCATGCCGAACTATTCGGCGCAATCGTTGCCCGACGGCCCGGCGAAGGATCTGTACGCGTATATAAAGGCGTTCAGGAGCCACGCGCCCCCGGTCGATCAGATTCCGGTGTTCGATCAGATTGTGCGGGAGGCGCAGAAGCCGTATAGGCCGTGACCTACTTCACTCCAGTGCAATTGAGTGGAGGCCAACACGGGTCGGTCCCGAATTTCGCATGAGGAACATCAGGAGCACGACGACGCTTCTTGTAATGGCAGCTGTTCTTTCGGCGTGCGCTGCACCGAAGTTCCCGACGATCGATTCAGTTCGAGTTCAACTTCGCGATCACGAGTCCGAGTACGTCGAAGCAGCAGAATACTGGAACTCGCAGAAGGACGTTACTACGTTCGCCTACTTCGGTGAGGACAGCTATCGCTGGGGCGACTATTTTATCGACAGAGTACCCAACGGTTACCTCGTTGGAACGGGTAGTAATAATCGAATTCAGATCGCGAGTTTTGCTGACGCCGCACACCGAGCACAAGCGGACGTAGGCCAGCTCACCTGGTGGATCGGAAAGGCGAAGGCTCTGCATATCTACAGCGTCACTCGCTGGTCGCAGGGTGATTACGTCGAAATCGCGTTGGCAGGTTCAGAATGGCAGCCGTATGGACTTCGCTACGCACCCCGGAACAACGAGAAGACCCTGGAGTTTCTGCACGCCGCCACCCAAGGCGGGATCACCAATCGCAATGCGGTGGTGTGGTTACAAGGGCGATGGTTCTTCTTCCGCGAAGAAGGTTTTTGAGTTGCGCTCCGTAGTAGGCAATGACCTTCGGCTGCAGCGGGATGCCGCGCGCATCGACCATCCGCAGCACGTCGGCGGTCACGGTTCCGTCGATCGCGAGGTTGACGACCGGCAGCGGGGCCATCTGCGAGGACAGCGCCGCCACCGATGAAAGATGCTGCTGCCGACGAAGACGCCGCCGCCCGTTTGTTGTGCAGCGAGCGTGGCGCCGCCAGCAGCCAGCAAGCGAGCGCGCACGAAACGGGCCTCCTCGTTACCGCGAGCCGCTGGCGTCGGGCACGAGCGTCCGGATCACGCCATCCTGACGAGACGTGATGAACAGCTCGCCGTCCTTGCTGCGGCCGATGTGCAGATCCGCCCGGCTGATCTTCGTTCCCATCGTCTTGTCGATTAGTTCCTGCAGCGAGACGTTCGTGCGCATCCCATTCGCGTCGATGGTGTAGAGCTGAATTTCCTCGATCGGTGCGACCGTCTGCGGAATACCGTCGTCCGCTTTCTTCAGCGCGGCGACGTCGGAGGCGAAGAGGCGGCCGCGCTGGATGTCGCCGAAGACGTACTTGCCGCGCAGCTGCGGAATCTTGCCGTGATACGTGAAGCCGTCGGTAATCGACGCGCCCTCGTCGTGGTCGTACATCGCCACGGGATACGTGAAGCCGTCCTTCTGGCGTCCGCTCAGAATGTCCGCGGACAGCGGAAACAGCTGGTTCAGCTCGCCGCGCCCGGTGCCGCGGCCGTTCTCGAAGGTCCCTTCACGCTTCATCCACCCGTAGTTCTCGCCGTTGCGGACGATGTTCACCTCTTCGATCTGGTTCATGCCGATGTCGGAGACGAACATCGTGCCGTCGGTGAGATCCCACGACAGGCGATGCGCGTTGCGGAAACCGTAGGCGTAGATTTCGCCGAGCGTTTTCGGATCGCCGTCGGCGGCGAACTTGTTGGCCATCGGCACCGTGTAGTCGCCCAGCCCTTTCACGCCGTGCGTCACCGACGGGCTGCGCGGATCGATGCGCAGGATCGCCGTGATGATGGAGTCGAGCCGCTGCGTCTGTCCGGGATTATTCGCCTGCGGGCCGCCGCCGTTGCTGAAGCCGTGATCGGTGCCGCTCGTGTAGAGCAGCCCGTAATCGGCGTCGCCCGGCTTCGCGGTCGGGTTGAATTCGACGGCACCGGTCGGATGCGTGAGGTTGGCGACGATGTGCGCTTCGCGCAGCAGCTCACGGCGGGTGCCGGAGAAGGTGTTGGCGGCTGGATTCGTCGCGTGCCACTCGGTGATGACGTTGTGATAAGTGACGTCACCGGGCGCGTAGCCGGGCGGAATGAAATCGAGCTTCTTCGGGTTGCCCGGTCCGCGCTCCGAATGCACGGTGTAGAACAAGCCGTTGCGCGCGAAGTCGGGATGGAACGCGAAGCCGATGAAGCCGCTCTCGAGACGGTTGTAGATGGCGTTGGGAAACGCTTCGGCGACGTTCGCGTAGACGTGCGGCTGGTTGTTGGCGTCGAGCAGATACAGGAAGCCGCGCGAGTCGTTGACGAAGCGGCGGCCGTCGGGCGCATCGCGGATGAAGCTGATGCGCGCCCAGCCGGCGGGCGAGACGTCCTGGTCGAGCGGCCGCAGGCCGCGCGTGTCCGGCAGCCGCACGACGTCCTTGATCTGGACGGCGAGGCCGCGCTTCTGAATGGGTTCGGGGATCGGATTGCTGGTGATTTGCCCGACGAGCGGCCGGGTCATGAGCAGCGCCGCAGTCACGGCGAGTGCAAGCCGGATCGGTATGCGCATAGGTCTCTCCAGCTGTTAGCGTGCACGACGGTTATAGCAGATCGGCGTACGCCTATATAATCCGCCCGATTTCCTCTCCCGGTCGTGTCCCTCTCTCGGCGTATCCCATTTCAGGCATTGCGATCTGCGGTTGTCCGGCTTCCAGTGAGGTGCGCATCATGCGTCCGATTCACAAGGCCCTCGCCAGCGTCGCTGCTGTGGGGGCGCTGTTCGTCCTGTTCCCGACCCTCTCCTTCGCCCAGAGCTCCATCGCCGGCGTCGTCAAGGACGACAGCGGAGCGGTCCTCCCCGGCGTCACGGTCGAAGCCACCAGTCCCGCATTGATCGAGAGAAGCCGGTCGGCCGTCAGCGACGGCCAGGGGCAGTTCAAGATCGTCGATCTGCGTCCCGGGGAATACGTCGTGACGTTCTCGCTGCAGGGATTCAGCACGTTCAGGCGCGACGGGATCACCCTGCAGGCCAATTCGGTGGCGACGGTGAACGGCGAGATGAAGGTCGGCGCGGTGCAGGAGACGGTCACCGTAACGGGCGAGGCGCCGCTCGTCGACGTGCAGAGCTCCGTGCAGCAGCAGATCATCAACCGCGAGCTCCTCGACAACCTGCCGAGCGGACGGATGATGTGGAACGTCGGCGCCACGCTTCCGGGCATCACCGCCAGCGGCCAGGACGTCGGCGGTGCATCCGGCATCCAGCAGATCCGCATCACGGCGCACGGCTCGGACGCGTTTCAGACCATCACGCAGGTTGACGGGATGGAGTTGAACACGATGGGCGCCAACGGCAGCGCGCTGCCGTACTTCAACGACGGTATGGCGCAGGAGATGACGTTCCAGACGAGCGCGATGGGCGCCGAGACGTCAACCGGCGGCGTGCGCGTCAACATCATCCCGAAAGAAGGCGGCAACGACCTTCACGGCGACACTTTCTTCGGCACGGTGCCCAACCGCCACTTTTCGAGCAGCAACCTGGACGACAACATCCGCAGCCGCGGTCTGACGACGCAGCCGACGCTGCTGGTGGCCAGAGACTTCAACCAGTCGGTCGGCGGGCCGATCGCGAAGGACAGGATCTGGTTCTTCGGCACCTATCGTTACGTCCTCAGCAACAACACCGTCGCCGGCGCGTTCTACTCGGACGGACGGCAGGCCGTCGACAACAACACGCTGAAGCAGGGCCTCGGGCGCGTGACGTGGCGGGCCAACGCCAACCACAAGCTGTCGTATTTCTACGAGCTTTCCAAGAAGTTCCGCGGACACGACGGCCTGGCGGCAGGCGTCGACGAACTGGCGGCCAATCGCCGTCCGCCGGTGCACTACTCCAACCTGCAGGCGAAGTGGACGGCCACGCTGACGCCGCGGCTGCTGCTGGAGACCGGGTTTGCGAGGAACGTCACCAAGTTCAACGTCGTCTACCAGGCGTCGGTGAAGGAGCCGGCGTTCACGCCGGCGTGGTACGCCAAGGCGGCGCGCGTGGACACCATCCTGAACACACGCCACGTCGCGGGTGCGGTCGAGCAGTACAACATCCCGATCCGCAACACGCTGTCCTCGTCGCTCGCATTCGTTACCGGCTCGCACGCCTTCAAGTGGGGTTACCAGTGGGGCTTCGGCTTCTACGATCAGCGGCGGGAGGCGAATGCCGATCTCATCCAGATGTACCGCAACGGCGTCCCCAACGCCGTGCAGGTGCAGAACACGCCGGTCCTCTCGCGCCCCGTGATGAAAGCCGATCTCGGCATCTACGGACAGGATTCGTGGACGCTTCGCCGGATGACGCTCAACTACGGCCTGCGCTGGGAGTACTTCGACGCCTACATCCGGGAGCAGGACGCGGGCGTCGGCCGCTTCGTTCCCGCGCGGCACTTCGACGAGGTGCACGTGCCGTCGTACAAGGACCTGTCGCCGCGGCTCGGCGCCTCCTACGATCTGTTCGGCGACGGCAAGACCGCGGTCAAGGGCAGCGTCAGCAAGTACGTCAGCCAGTTCGCGACGGACAACGTCAACGCCTACAACCCGATGTTTCTCGCGACCGACAGCCGCACGTGGAACGACCTGAACGGAGACGACATTGCGCAGGACAACGAGATCGGGCCGAGCAACAACAACGCGTTCGGCATCCGGCAATCACGGAACCCCGATCCGCACTTGCGGCGCGAGTACAGCATCGAATACTCGGGCGCGTTCCAGCGTCAGCTGACCACCGGCATTTCCGCGAGCGTCGCCTACTACCGGCGCGGCTTCCACCGGCTTCAGCAGACCGACAACCTCCTGCAGTCGCCTGCCGATTACACGCCGATCACCATCGCCAGCCCGCTCAACGGCGAGCCGCTCATCGTCTACAACCTGAATCGGGCCAAGCAGGGGCTGGTGGACATTCTCGACATCAACACCGTCGGCGACGCCAGGACGCAGACCTACAACGGCATCGAGGTGACGGGACAGGCGCGGATTCGCGAGGGTCGCCTGATCGGCGGGTGGACGCACGATCGCACCGTCATCAAGAACTGCAGCCTCGACGACCCGAACAATCCGACGCCGGCCGGCGCGCTCATCGACACCGCCGCCGGACGCTTCTGCGATCAGACGAAGCTCGGGATGCCGTTCATCAACCAATTCAAGCTGTCGGGCGCGTATCCGATCTGGTGGGGCGTCCAAGTGAGCGGCGTGCTCACCAGCTACCCGGGGCGCCAGTTGTTCGTCAACTACACGGTGGACCGCACGATCATCCCGGCCCTGACGCAGACGAGCGTCATCGTGCCGCTGATCAAGCCGGGGACGAAGTACGCCGACCAATGGAATCAGCTCGACCTCGGGTTCGCCAAGGTCGTGAAGCTCAATGCCGCCCGCAGCGTGCACCTCCAGGTCGACGTGTTCAACACGCTCAACGCGAACACCGTGCTGAACCAGAACTTCAACTACGGACCCGCGCTCGACCGGGCGACGGAAATTCTCCAGGGTCGCGTCATCCGCGTCGGCGCGCAGCTGCACTTCTAGGTGGCAGGGGGCAGGGGGCAGGGGGCAGGGGGCAGGGGGCAGGGGCAGGGGGCAGGAGAACACCCATGCGCGTAACGGTAGCGGCAGCACTCGCGTGTCTTCTGGCGGTCGGCGGCGCGGCACGGGCCCAGGACCCCTCGACTTCGCTCGGGGCAAGCCCCTCGACTTCGCTCGGGGCAAGCGAGTGGAACGAATTCGTATCGCGTGACGACGGGTTCCGGATCACGTTTCCGGGTATACCGGCGGTGCAGGACGTCATGTGGACGTCGCAGATGGGTTTCACGTTGCCCGCGCGCGTCTTCAGCGTCGATCGCGGCCGCGAGCATTATCAGGTGACCGTCGCCGACTATCGCGGCATCGAGAAGCTGGGCATCGCCAAATCGCAGGCGTGCACGCCCGGCGCGGAAACCTGCATCGGCGGCCAGACGCGCATCGTCGGACCCGGCTACTGGAAGAGCGACGTGCACGGCGCCATCACCTACGCGGCGTTCAGGCTGCTGCAGAAGCACGGCACGCCGACGGGGATGACGTGGAACTGGGCTGAGCAGGTGGAAGGGACGCTGCTGCAGTTCACGAATGCGGATCAAACGCGCACATCAGCGTCGATTTACATGCACGACAACCGCCTGTACATCATCGAGGGCGACGTGCCGAAGGGATCTCCCGAGCCCGAGTTGTTCAAGATGTCGATCGGCTTTATCCGCCCTGACGGCAAGGAGAGCAACATCTACTCGCAGGTCTACAACAACTACATGGGGCTTGGCGAATCGCCCATGCCCGATCTTTGCGGCCTGCGCGGTTGCGACGCGGTCGGTCTCTCCTCCGGCGCGGGGTCGGCGGCTGCGGCGAAACCACGCATCAGGCGCGAGGATTTTCCGGGGCTCACCAACTACTTTCCGATCGACGGCACGGCGTCGAGCGGCGGACCGATCGTCTCGACCGATTGGGTCATGTCCGAGCTCTGGAGACGCGGCTTCAAGACGGTCGTCGACACCGCCGGAACGGGCGGCGACGCGGCGGCCGCGGCGGCGAAGACGGTCGGCATGAAGTACCTGGCGCTGCCGATTGGCGGCACTGCCGGCGCGCTCGACGCGACGAGGATCGATGCGGTGATCAAAGCGATCAGCGATCCGGCCAACCAGCCGCTCTATCTCAACTCGCGAGACGGCCGCTCCACGGCGGCGATCTGGATGATCAAGCGCGTCATCGTCGACGGCTGGAGCATCGAGCAGGCGGGCGCGGAAGCCACGGCGATCGGTCTCGTAAACGACAGCCCGGAGGTGCCGGCGCTCTGGAAGTTCGCGCAGGATTACATCAGGGCGCACCCGAAGAAGTAGCCGCGCCGGTCTGCCCCGCGCGCCAGTCGCCACGCGCGATCGCCGACGGGTTGTCGTGGCGGAACGAGCTGAAGACGAGACCTTCCAGTCCCGCAATCGCGCGAAGCTGCCGTTCGGCGTCTTCGCGGCGTTCAGACCACTGACGCGCGACGAACAACTTCGTCTCGCTCGCCTCGACGACCGGCGCGTAGGTCCGGCGCAGATGGTCGGCAAGCGCCGGCAAGCCGCTCCCATCGAGGTAGTTCTGGACGTAACCGCTGCCGCGATGCATTGGCCACAGCTGATGCCACATCGACGGACACTGCGACGAATTCTGGTTGACGATCAGGTGATCGACGAGCCCGCCGCGAACCCATTGCCGCCACTGCAGCGTGGCGTTGCCGAGCGGAGGTCCAAGCACGTCGCCCCGCGCGACGCCGACGCCGATCCGTCGATCGCCGAGACCTGCGCGCCCGAACGCCTCTCGTAATTCTGCCAGGAGACTGGTTACGTACTCGCCCACCAGGTCGCGCCACGCCTGCACGTCGAAGTCGTCCCGGAGAATGTCGACACCATACCGGGCAAGGAAGTCGGCGCGCACCGGTCCGTTGAAGCCGAACTGATCGCCGTGCTCCGCCGGACGCGACTGCGAGCGAAAGCAGATGAACAGGCCATCGAATCGTGTTGGCGCGAGCAGCTTCGTCCATCGCTCGATGAACGCGCGCCGCGCGTCCGGATACGCGAGGGACACGGCGCCTGGCTGATGCGTGCGGCCGTCCCGCGCGACGACGAGCCATTGCGGATGCGTGCGGGTCAGGTCGCTCTGCCACGCGACGTGCTGGCCGTGCATCGCATTGTGGTGGCTTCGCTCCCGTTCGCGCGGCGACGCCAGCGGCCACCCTTCGTCGAACACGGGGACATACATCCACGCCTCGAGGCCGGCGTCGTGCGCCAGCGCCGGCACCTGGTTGAGGTCATCCCAGGTGAGCGCGCGCGACGCGGTCAACGACGGATGCTCGTAGCCGCGCGCGGCGTGAAACGTTCCGGGGATACTTGCCCGAAGGACACGCCAGTGCAGCGCGCCGGCGCCAAGCTCGTCACGCCAGCGGCGCAGCCGTCGCGCGACCTTCTCGGGCGTATCGAGGCGGCCGTCACCTTCGCCGAACGTCAGATGGTCGGCCCAGGAGACGCTGACGATGTCCATCGACACATATATAATCCGCGGCCGTGACCCGCCGCGAATTGCTTCATCGAAGCGCCCTTGCCTTCTGCGCCGCCGCGCTGCCCTCCGTCCGGCTGCGAGCGCAGGCCGTCGGCGCCGTCATGACCACGCTCAGCGGCTACATGGCGGCCGCCAGAGATCACGCGCTGCCGGCGGAGGTCATCGAGAAGGCCAAGCATCACATCCTCGATACCGTCGCCGCGATGGTCTCGGGATCCGAGCTGCCGCCGGGCAAGGCGGCGCTCACCCTCGCGCGGGCGCAGGCCGGGCGGCCTGTCGCCACCGTGATCGCCTCGAACATCGCCACGGGCCCGATTGACGCGGCGCTCGTCAACGGCGTCTTCGCGCATTCCGATGAAACCGACGATTCCCACGAACGGTCGCAGTCGCATCCCGGCGCGTCGATCGTACCGGCGACGCTGGCGCTCGGCGAAGAAGTCGGCGCGAGCGGGGAGCATTACCTCCGCGCCGTGACGCTCGGCTACGACATCGGCACGCGGTTCACGATGGCGCTGGGTGGACTGGCTTTCAGGAACGACACGCGCCGCAGCACGCACGCCTTCGCCGGCAACTTCGGATCCTCCGCGGCGGCGGCGTGCATCGCCGGCCTCAGCGCGCAGCAGATGCGCTGGGTGATTGACTACGCCTCGCAGCAGGCGGCGGGCTACGCGGTGTGGGGACGCGATACCGATCACATCGAGAAGGGGTTTGTGTTCGCGGGGATGCCCGCGCGCAACGGCGTCACCGCCGCGCTGCTCGTGCGCTCCGGCTGGAACGGCGTCGACGACGTGCTGTCGGGCGAGGACAATTTCTTCCAGGTGAACGCGCCGAAGGGCGATCCGCTGCTGCTCGTCGACAGGCTCGGCGAGCGCTACGAGATCGTCAACACCGATATCAAGAAGTGGACCGTCGGTACGCCGATCCAGGCGCCGCTCGATGCGATTGCCAACATCCGCGCGAAGCGTCCGTTCGAGGCCGACGATGTGAAGAGCGTCGCCGTGCACCTCGCGCCGTCGGTCGGCTCCGTCGTCGACAACCGCGACATCCCGGACATCTGCCTGCAGCACATGGTCGCCGTGATGCTGATCGACAAGACCGCGTCGTTCAAGGCCGCGCACGACAAGCCGCGGATGAAAGATGCCGCGGTGCTGCGGCAGCGCGCCAAGGTGACCTACGTCCCCGATGCGGCGCTGACGCAGTTGCTGCCCGTTCGCATCGCCATCGTCGAAGTCACGCTCAACGACGGAACGAAGCTGACCGAGCGCGTCGAAGCCGTGCGCGGGACCGTTCGCAATCCCATGCCGCGCGGCGAGGTCGTCGACAAGGCGCGAGATTTGATGACGCCGGTGCTCGGCGCCGCCGGCACCGGGAAATTAATCGAAACGGTCCTGGCGATCGAAGCCGTCAAGGACGTGCGTTCGCTGCGGCCGCTGCTGCAGCGCGCCTGATCATCCAGCTAGTTCGTCTGACTGCCGGCCTCGCCAGTCACACAGGCGAAGCTGGACGCGGCGTTCAGGTCGCCATTTCCCTTGTAGCGCGGCCACGATGGGTAGACGCACATCGGCCGCCGCCGCTGGCCATTCTCCGGATTGGCGTCGACGGCCTCGAGCGTCGCCGGCGCGCGCCCGCCATCGACCCACGCATCGAGCGCGCCGAGCGCGTCGAACTTCGCGTTGAACAACCCGTTCCCGTGCGCGAAGCCGGGAATGCGATAGAAGCGGACGAACGTGTCGGCAACGCCCTGTCCGAAACGCATCACCAGGCGCTCGTAGTAATTGACCGTGTTGTAGGGGCTGATTGTGTGATCGATGGATCCCACGGTGAGAATCACCTTGCCGCCCTTGCTCATGAACTGCGACAGGTCGACGCTGTTGGCGTCCCAGATCTCCGAGACCTCCGCGATGCGGGTGGCCCATTTCGCCGCGTCGAAGGCGAGCGGATCGAGGGTCAGGTCTCGCGTGATCACATATCTCGTCGTACCTGCGGCCTCCTGATATTGCGTGGCGTCCTGCGGCGCGGGCCATCTGGACGGCGTCGCTGATCGTCCGAGTGCGTTGAGAAACGTCGCCCCGTCGAGCATCGCCAGCTTCGGAAACGCGCTGAGGCCGGCAGACACGGGAAAGCCCAGCGAAAAGGGCGTGTTGAAGGTTTCGACCGTCGCCAGTTGCGCGTCCGACAGGCAGCTGCTTCCCGTGTCGCGGCCGTCGGCACACCGCAGCTTCGCGCGAAGCGTCTCGAGCGTCAGCACGCGATTGCATCCGGCGACGTTGCTGATGATGCCGTCGGTCGCGCCGTCGAGCCCGTCACACGCGGCGTAGACGGCATTAGTAATCGTCTTCATCTTGTCGGGACTGATCCACGACTCCGCGCTGCGGAACAACGCGCGGGCGCGGTACTGCGCGGCGAGATGCATCAGCGTCAGGTCGTAGGCCGGATAGTGCGCGACGATGCCGTCGAAGTCGGCGGGGTAGAAGAGCGCGGCGATCAAGGCCTCGTGACCGCCCTGCGAACCGCCGATGAAATAGGAATGCTTCGCCGATGTGCCGTACCGCTTCTGCACCAGCGCAGCGGCTACGTCGTGCGTCTTCTTGATCTGCAGCCGGCCGAAGTTCGCAAACGCCTCGGCGTTGAGCGCGAACCGCCCGTCGAAGCCACCGGCCGACTCGTGTCCCGAGTCGCTGCCGGCCGTGACGTAACCGAGCGCAAGCGGTGTCGGCGAGGCCGCTATCTGGTTGGACGCGCCGCCAAGTCCCGTGACGAGCGTGCCGTCGAAGCCGCCGCCGCCCATCTGCAGGATGCGGTTGTTCCACCGCGTCGGCAGGTTCACTTCGAACTTGATGTCGGGCGCGGTTGGGTCAACGGGATGAATGCCGCCCAGCACCTTGCAGAACTCGCCGTTGGAGTTGCCGGCATCCGTCGGAGCGACCAACGTCGCTGACACGATCGTGGCGCCGTTGGTCGGCAGGCCGATGGAGGCCGCTGGAATCCGCACCCCCTTCAGTGCGGCGCACCGCTGATTCGCGCCGGCGGCCGGTGCCGCGCCTTGCGCTGATACCGTTCCCACGCCAAACACGACCGCTGATAACGAGAGTGCAATAACGCGGATGCCGCACCTCATTTTGTTCTCCTGCGCCAATTCACGGCCGGCCTAATTCCAGAGCGTAAACGTCCCAATCTGCGCTGAGCACGACGACGGAATTATCTGGAGTGATGCCGCTCCACTGTTCGACGGGGCCTTTCAGAGAGACCAGGCCCTCGACGGCACCATCCGCGACACGCAATCGGGAGACGGGTCTGTCGACTGCGGCCTCCGGCGCGAAATATATGTAACGTCCATCTCGAGACCACGTCGGATTGTCCACGTGATCGAGATTCGTTGCGCGCCAGGTCCGATCGCGCCAGTCGAACAACATCAATTGCTGTCCCTGGATGGTCAGTGCCGCGAGGTAGCGTCCATCGGGTGACCAGCGGCTGGTCCACAACCCGCGGCTGCCCGGCACCGTTTCGTCCGCGCCGGTCGCCAGATCGTACAGATGAACTGCTTCACTGCCCGTGGGGTGGCCGAATCGTTCCGGGACGTCGCCAAAGGTCAAGCGGGTGCCATCTGGAGACCAGTTCGCGATCCCCTGCTCGACGTCCGCCGCGGTCAGCGGCACCGGTCGATCGCCGTCCGGGGGAATCAGATAAATTTTGTGGTGTCGTCCAGGTTGCGCGCCGCGAAAGACAATTCTTTTCCCGTCTGGAGACCAGGCACACGCGTCAACGTCGGTGACCGGCGCAATATGCAACCGGCGCGGTGCAGAGCCATCTGCATTTGCGATCCACAAGCCATGGTCCGGTTCAGAGACGTAGGCGATCTGCGTTCCGTCAGGGGCGTAGTCGACCCACAACGCCGAAAACGGCCGACGGTACGCTTGTAAAGCATTGGTGCGGACGTCGAAGCGATAAGCCTGCGCAACCGCCGGCCTGCCAACGGCGTAGAGGCGATCGTCGGACCTGCTCGGGAGTGGCATCAAGAAGTCGAGCGGTCCGTTGGTCAATTTCGTCAGGCGCGACGTGGACTCGCCGAACACGCGAAAATCCTGGTGCAGCATCCAGAGCCGCTCGTGTCCATCGCGGTTCGACTGGAACACGAAGTCGCTGTCATCCCGCATCCAGTTGCCAACCTGGTCCGAAACGTCCGCCGCGGCCGTCGGCTCGATGCGATGAAGACCCGTGCCGTCAGCGTGTATTTCCCACATGCGCGAGGTGGTCATTCGATCGGCCGGGATGCCCACTTGAAACCTGATCGTACGGCCATCAGGCGACCACCGCGGGTGCGACGGGCCACCTGAAAAAGTCGCCAGGGTCTTGACGACAAATCCGTCGGGAGAAGTCACGTATAACCCGGTCGTCCACGCGTAGGCGATTTGCCGGCCATCCGGAGACCAGGCAGCTTCGCTGCTGCAAACGGAACCAAGGCGGCGCGGTGCGGCGCCGTTCAGAGGAACCACCCACAAGGCGCACTCCGCGCCGCGATCGGCCGGCCGTACAGCCAGGGCTTCCCGCCGCGGTTGAGACACATCGACGATCAGGTAATCATCGGGCACAGGAGCGGCGACAAGCCGCCCACTGTTCACATCGAGAAGCATGCTGCTCTTGCCACCGATGGTTACGACGATGTGAGATGCGTCGTAGGGCAGAAGCGGACCCTTCATGCGGCCATCGTGTGTCAGCTGCACCGATCGCGTGACGCGCGGAGCGGGCGTGGCGTGGCTCGTTGTCAGGTACAGTCCTACAAACGCGATCGCCAGGCCGGCTATCGCAAATAGCGGAAGCGATCCCCAGCGACCGGAACGTTCGCCGCCGTTGAGTGCACCAGGCCTTTCCGTCGAGACGACCGCCGGAGAAATTGTTGAGACCGCCACGACCGGAGGTGGTGCAGCGGTCTCGCCCTCGTGACGTTCTTCATTCACCGTGGCGAGGAACCGGTACCCTCTCCGCGGGATGGTTTCGATGTAGATTGCCTCGCCCTTTCGGTCTCCCAGCGCCTTCCTCAGTTCGTGGATCTGGAACGGGAGGTTTCCCTCTTCTACGAATGTTCGAGGCCATAGCGCGGATATGAGTTCGTCTTTCGAGACCATCTGACCGCGCGCTTCGAGCAGCAGCAGCAACAACTGGCTCGCCTTCGGTGAGAGGTGAATCGCCCGTCCGTCGCGCGACAGCAGCAGCGTGCGTCGATCGAATCGAAACGGACCGAACTCGTACGTGATGGAGGGGTCGATTGTCATGCGTCGTCAACCGACGTTGCCGCGTGGCAATTGGTTCGAGGTGGTAACCGCCGCGCGGCCATTCTAAGGAATTTCTAACCCGGCTCTAAGGACTCGCCTGAAGGTCCTCGATATTTTCGCGCGGCTCATCCGTTCGTCACGCACACATCGGGCACTTCGCACAGGCCGGACCTGTAGAAACCCGTGCTACTTCCGCGGTCCACGCGACCGCCGCAGGAGAACTTTACGATGACTCAGCGCCCACATCGAGATCCTTCTCCCTGTCCACCCGGAAAACGTTCACGCATCAACAGATCGGCGAAGGCAATCACCTGCCGAACTCCACGATGGTGTCTGGTCATACTCCTCGTCCTGGCCGTTTCGTCATGGTCTGCTGCAGCGGGGGCAGACTCGTTCACGCCTACCGGAGCAATGAGCGTCCCGAGGATGGAACATACCGCCACGCGACTCCCTGACGGCAAGGTACTCGTCGTCGGCGGGATGATCGACACCAACTTCTCTATTCCGAGTGCGACCGCCGAGGTGTTCGACCCGGCGACAGGGGTCTTCTCCCAAACGGGGAATCTGGCACAGGCACGGAGCACCCACCAAGCGGTTCTCCTGGCGAATGGAAAGGTTCTCATCGTCGGTGGGATCACCGGCGGCAACATCATGATCGCGTCGGCAGAACTGTACGACCCGGCAACCGGTGTGTTCACACCAACAGGGTCGATGAACATCCCCCGCGCAGGGTTCAGCGCGAATCTGCTCCCTTCAGGCAAGGTGCTGGTGGCCGGAGGCTACAACAACTCGAATACCTGGAACGCGCCCGCTGAACTTTACGACCCGGCGACGGGAACGTTCTCGCTGACAGGAAACCTCAACGTGCCGCGCTATGGGCACGAGGGGACGAGCCTGGCGAACGGCGCGGTGCTGATCTCGGGCGGAAATTCGTTCGGTGTCTACACCGGCGCTCTGGAATTCTACGATCCAGGCGCTGGGGTGTTCGTGAACGCGGGCAGCATGATCGCCCGGGCGGGTCATGTTGCTCAACTTCTACCGAATGGTCGCGTGCTCCTGGCCGGCGGCGCTCGCCCGTGCTGCCCTGGCGGCCTCACCACCGCCGCGCAGTTATGGGATCCGTCCACGTCCACGACGACAGATATTTCACCGATGAATATCGCGCGCTCCAATGCGGGAGCGATCCTTCTGTCCAACAACACGATCCTGATCGCCGGAGGCCTCTACGCGGGTGGTCCCCAAGGAGTCGTGACGAACTCCGCCGAGATCTTCAACCCGGCGACGAACCAGTTCAGTCTCGAGAGCAGCACCTTGGGAACCGCTCGGTTCGTCTTCACGACGACGTTGATGGCAAATGGGCGAGTGCTCCTGACAGGAGGCGCCACCGCCAACGGTCCTTACGATCCGACCGCTTCGGCGGAAATCTTCTCCAACCGCTCGCTGCTCGTCGCGGTGACCGCCGAGGATTCGCTGTGGCAGTACGACGAGCACGGCCCGTTCCTTGGACGCTTTGTCTCCCCGGGTCCCGCTCCTCACCAGGACAGCCAGATCGCGATGGCATTCGGGCCCGACCACAACTTGTACAAGGCAGGAAGCGGCGGCTCAGCGAACGTGGTGCGAGTGTTTTCAGGAACCAACGGCGCGTACATCAGGGATCTGTTTCCGGCGGGAATGGGAGGCCTCGTCGGGGCGAATGGAGGTCTGCGTTTCGGCAGCGATGGGATGCTTTATGTGTCGGCTTCGTGGACCACGGGCAAGTGCAGCATCAGCCGCTTTGATCCGCAAAGCGGCGCGTATCTGGGCGATCTCGATGCCGACGCCGCATGCGCCAATTCTCCGGGGGACATGACCGTCGGTGCGGACGGTTACCTCTATGCCGGGTGGTCCGGACCGAATGGCGTCTACGTGAAGCGCTACAACACGACGAGCGGAGTGTCACTCGGTAACTTCACCGCACCGGGTGCCGCAGGCGGAGGCGGTTTTGTCTCGGGAATCGCGCTCGGCGACGATGGCACGCTCTACGTCGCTGACTTCGGCGGCCAGGCGGTGCATCGCTTCGACTCGACTACCGGAGCGTTCCTTGGCAATATCTCCGCTTCGTGGCCGGGTGGCTTAGCGCTGGGCAACCATCACGACGTGTATGTTTCGTTGCGCTATAGCGCAACAATCGCCGATTACGATCGGACGACCGGATCGTTCCTGGGGACATTCGCCAGTGGAATACCAGAGCCGACAAGGTTAGCCTGGATGCCGCCAGACGCTACGCCGCCCCCACCACCTCCCGTCGACACGACGTCACCCGTCGTCACCGTTCCCTCGAACATCACCGTCAACGGCACGAGTGCAGCTGGTGCGACCGTGACGTTTGCGGCGACGGCGACCGATCCGGACGACGCGGCCGGCCCCGTGTCATGTTCGCCTGCATCGGGTTCGGTGTTTTCGTACGCGACCACGACGGTTACATGCACGTCAACGGATACGCATGGCAATACCGGATCAGCGTCGTTCACAGTAACGGTCCTCGATGTCACACCTCCGGTTGTTACCGTGCCTGGTCCCATCACCGCTAACGCCACCAGTCCGTCTGGGGCGGTCGTGACATTCACCGTTTCGGCAAGCGATCCGGACGATGCCGCAGGTACCGTCGCGTGTTCACGCGCGTCCGGTTCCACGTTCGCCATTGGCGTCACCACCGTGACGTGTACGTCGACCGATACGCACTCCAACACGGGTTCGGCGGCGTTCACGGTCACCGTACGCAGCCCGTATACCGCGACTGTCCAACCACCAATCAATATGGACGGTTCCAGCGTCTTCAGCGCGCGGCGCGGCGTGGTGCCCGTGAAATTTGTCCTGCAATCGAACGGCACCACGACGTGTCAACTGCCGGCGGCGAACATCGCGGTGTTCAGGACCTCCGGGGCGACATCGCAGCAAGTGAACGAAAGTGACTACTTGATGCCGTCGGATAGCGGATCCAGCTTCCGCATCGATGCATCGAATTGCCAATACATTTTCAATCTCGGCTCGAGTTCACTGGGATCAGGAACCTACTCCGTCCGGATAGATATCTGGGGAACGACGGCAGGCAGCGCCGCGTTTGCATTGAAATAGCAGGTCTGCCCTCGAAACGGCGCGATCAGGCAGGCGCTCCGCATCGCGCGGAGCGCCTGCGCTTACCATCCAATGCGCGCGACGAGCTGCAGAAGTCGTGGAAACCCGCCGCCGTCACGAATCTCACCGAAACTGCTGGTGCCAACGTTAATCGACGGTCCGCGCAGGTCCGCGAAGTTGAACACGTTGATCAGTTCGGCCCTGATGGCGACGGTGCTCCGCGCCAATCGCTGGGACTTCTCAACGGCAAGGTCGAAATGGCGGAGAGGCGGCGTTCGGACCCGGGCATCGGTTCGTGACGCATTGCCGAATGTAAAGGGCGCTGCCTGCGACCAGGCGGTCGGATTCAACCAACGTATACAGGAGCATGACGCGTCGTAGTCATGCGAGAGTCGCGGATTGACGCCGGCGACGATGTCGGGGCGCTGCCCGTTGCCGAGGAGGTCGGCGTTATTCGGGACCTGGCCAATCGCGATTGGAAAGCCGCTCTGGTAGGAGGCGACCGCGGAAACCATCCAGCCTCCCGCCAACGATTCCACGACTCTGTTCCGATTCAACCAACGCCGGCCGCGGCCCCACGGCAGTTCAACCGATGCGGAGCCATTGAGATGGTGCGGCGTATCGAGTAAGGAGGTGTCGTACTCAGGTCCCAGATCGTAATTGTCTGGAATGCCAGCCCGCCCAGAGAAGAAGTTGTCCTCGAAAAACTGATTGTCCTTGAGACGGCTCCATGTGTAGTTGCCATCCATGAACCACCGGCCGTTGAAGCGCCGACGTGCCGATGCGACGAGCGCGTCGTAGCGCGAGCGTCCTATGTCCGGGCGGCGGACGACCACGTTGGCAAACTGCGGGTACGGTCGGAGGAGCTGCGCGAGAGGGATAGTGGCGCCGGCGAGAACTCCTGCAGCGAGAGGCGTACCGTAGAACGGATTGGCCACCGGTTGTTGCAACGCCGTGCCTAGCGACAGGTACTTTCGATCAACCTGATTGATCTGCAGGCCGCCTCCTCCAACACCCGTCGAGAGGTGACTGCCGCGCGAGCCGAGATACCCGAGTGAGACGCTGACCTGGCGTCCGATGGTCCGCTCCATTTCCACGGAGTACCGCTGAAAACGGCCCATTCGTGCGTTCGGATCTGCGAAGTCGACATCGCCGCCGACGCCGGTGAGGACACCAAGCCCGTTGCCAATCGGCTGATTGAGCCCATGCGGAAATGGGTTCGACAGCGAGCAGGTTCCGCATGGGACGAGGGGATTGCCAAGCGTCGGCACGTATTGGGTATCGGTGCTGTAGCCGCGAGTCGTCGTTGGTGCGATGCCTTGCGACGGCGCGAAGAACAGGCCGTAGCCTCCGCGCAGCATGGTCTCGTCGTCGAGCGCGTAGGCGAATCCGGTGCGCGGCGCAAACTGCGTCGGCGCTGCATTACCTTCATGATCAGAAGCACCTGCAGCGCCGGCGTAAAGAAGGCCTCCGGTCAACGATAGAGGTGAACCGTCCGGTCTCGTTCCATTCACCTGGATCGGGAATGGCGAGTCGTTGGCCCAGCCGACGGCGATGCGGTTCTGGCGTTCCTTCAGTCCTTGTTCGTACTCGTACCGCATGCCGACGTTCGCCGTCAGTTTCGTGCCGACCCGAAAGTCGTCCTGCACGAACCCGGCCCAGGCGTGCTGATAGAAGTCGAGCGGAATGCTGGAACCAATCGAACCTGCGGTCGGGTAGCCAAGCAGAAAGGTCGCGTAGGCGTCGCCGCTCGCATCGACCGGCGCGTTGGGATCGGGTCCCGACGTGAACGATCTGTCGAACTGGAGACCGCCGCTTCCGCCCAGGTTTTGTAGGAGCCCTCCGGTCAAACGGTACTCTCCGCCGATTCGGATCTCGTGCCTGCCCGTCTGACGGGAGACGCTCGCATAGGCGGTTTGCGAATAGTGACGCGTGATGTCTCGATTGCGATCGCCGAGCAGCGCCCCGCCGCGGCCGTAGTCAGAGACGCCGATCTGCGGAAATTTCGGCAGCGGGACGAGATTGAGGAAAGACGCATCGAACCCGAGCGACGAGGGATCGAAGGCGGCGTTCCGGTTGTCGTCTACAAAACGATCGAATCCATACCGGGCGGCAACGACCGTGCGGGCGCCTGCAGTCCAGACATGATTCAGCGCTATCAGATGCACGCTGCGTACGAGTGCGCCGTCACCTGGATCCGCGCCGTTCTTGAACAAGTCGCCACCGTAGAACCGCGCATCAGGCTCCTCTGACTCGTACCACGCAAACAGACCGGAAGACGTGAGGCTGTCGCTCCAGCGATGGGTGACCTTCCCCATGATCTGATCGGCACGGTCGACGATGCCTGCGACGGCGGGGCGTGTGTTGCCGGAGATCGGATCGGGAAGGTACTGCGTCATGGCCAGCGCCACCGGGTTGAGACGGCCAGCCGGGATCTGATTGCCGGGAAACGGATCGCGAATGAAGTTCCGGGGATCGCGCGGGTCCGGTCGCGTGGTGATCGGGTCGTAGATGGTGAAGCCGGACTGCGAGAAATCACCACGGCGCTCCGCTGCCGTCGGCAGCAGCAGCACGCCGCTTCGCGTCGTCAGGGTCCGGTAGCCTTCGCTGCTCGCGAAGACAAACGTGCGATTTCGTACGACTGGACCGCCCACGGAGCCACCGAACAGGTGGTAGTAGGTGTGCGGATTCGGAATGTCGTTTTTGGCTGCAAAATACAGCCGCCCCAGCGTCCCGCTCGGGCGCGTTTCATAGATGCCTTCGCCATGCCAGGCGTTAGTTCCCGACTTCGCGGTCAGGTTGAACACGCCGCCGGAGGTGCGTCCGATCTCCGCGTCGTAGGCGCTCAATTGAACGCGCATCTCTTCGACGGCCAGCATGTTTGGAATGAAGATGGCGCGGTTGAGGAGATCGACGATGGGCACGCCGTCGAGCAGGTATTCGCTGTTGCGGCGCGGGCCGCCGCCGAGTGAGATCAACGAGGAGTTCGACTGGTCCTGCTGGCGCACGAATTGCGGGTCGCCGGAGTACACGACTGTCGGCGTCATCGTCGCGGCAAAGAACACGTTGCGCCCGGCGGTCGGTAGTGTCTCCAGCATGCCGCGATCAACCACCGACGACAGCGAGCTGTCGACCCGCGGTGCATCGCCTGCCACCGTCACCTTCTCGACAACGGTGCCGACTTCCAGCTCGATGTCCAGGAGGACGGTCGCCTGTGTCTGTACACGGAGCCCTGTGTGGGCGTACGTCCGATAACCTGCCACCGACACGCCGACCGTATACGACCCTGGCAGCACATTGGTGAAGACGTAATCACCGCGGTCATTGGTGGTGGTCAGGCGCGCCAATTGCGTCGCCTCGTCGACCAACCGGACTTCCGCTGCCGCGACGACGCCGGCGGCATCACGCACGCTGCCACGGACTGCGGCCTGATAGCTCTGGGCGAACGCTGCCGACGCGGTCAGCGTGATGAATGCGGCGATGGCGATGTTCGGCGCGCGCCGCGGTGTCACCTCCACGCTGCGTAGACGGGAGACCCGACGAGAAACGCCTTGTTCGCGCCCGCGCGCGGGCGGAACTTCTGCAGGCGGCCGTTGCCGACTTCGGCGATGTAGAGGTTCCCCTGCTGATCGACGCTCGCGCCGTGCATGTTGAAGAAGCCACCCGGGTGGTCGCCGAGCGTGCCCCACGAGTAGAGATAGTGACCGTCGAAGTCGTACTTCACGACCTTCGCGGTGGTGTCCTCGAACGCCCAGATGCCGGATCGATCCGCGGGAATGATCAGGAACTGCGTGTTCGACGCGGGCGAGAACGGCCACTGGTCGAGGAACTTGCCGTTCTCGTCGAACACCTGCATGCGCTTGTTGCCGCGATCGCTGACGTAGACGCGCCGCGTCACCGGATCGGCCGCGATGCCGTGGACGACGTTGAACTGGCCCGGCGCGGTGCCACGCGTGCCCCACGCCGTGAGGTACTTGCCGCTCTTGTCGAACTTCACGACACGCGTGCCGTTGTAGCCGTCGGCGACGAACATCGTGCTGTCGGGCAGCCAAGTGAGGAACGTGGGCCGGTTGAAGTGCTTGTCGTCGGCCCCCTTCTGGTTCGGCGTGCCGATCGTCTGCACCAGCGTTTTGCCGTCGTGCGTGAACTTGTAGATGGCCTCGCCGTGGTCGTCGACGATCCACACGTATTTATCGGGATCGTAGGGATTGATATAGACCGAGTGCGGCCGCCGCATCATCTTGTCCCACTGCGTCCACTGCTCGACCATGTCGCCGGCGGAGTTGAAGGCGACGATGGTGTGCTCCCACCGCGCGTCGATGCCCATGCGCCCTTTCCACGCCTGCGCCGGATCGTCGGGGTCGGCGCCCGGGCCGCCCGCACCGGGCGGGCTGGCGACCATGCCCTGCGAGGCGTTTCTGAACGGCGCCTGGCCGACGGGGAACGAGAGGCTCGGTCCCATCTCGGGAAACGCTTTCGGCTGCGGCCGCTGCATCTGCGGCAGCTCGCCGCGCTCGAGCATGAAGACGCGATCCGGACTCTCGGCGAACACACCCTGCACGGCGCCCCACGTCCAGTTCTCATGCCCTGGCAACTGCGACAAGGGCTTCGGCCAGTTCGCGACGACCTCGTACGGACCGGTCATCACGTCGAGGCCACCTTTGTATCCAGCGACCGCGCCGAAGCCGACATTCGCGTTCTGCCCCTGCACGGGCCTGGTCGACCCGCCGATGATGAAGCCGGCGACGAGCGCCGCACCTATGCTTGCGATAACAACCGAGTGCCGCATCTTTCTTCTCCTGGTCCGCCTAAAGGCGGACACTACAGTCGACGGTCGTGTGCGCCTTCAGCCGGACGATTACAGTCGACGGTAGTGTCCGGCTTCAGCCGGACGATTGCCAACGAACCTACGTCAGCAGGTTACCGGCGGCGAGGATCATCGCCAGCGTCAATGCAGCGATGGCGAACTCGCCGATGGCGCCGACGATGAACGGTCTCATTCCCTGTTTGCGCATCTCGCGGATGTCGGTGCGCAAACCGACGCCCGCGAAGGTCAACAGAAACGCCCAGCGTGACAGGTTGGCGATGTCCGTGGCCTGCTCCCTGCTGAACGCACCCACGGTGGCGAGCAGGGAGATGGCGAGGAAGCCGAGCACGAACTTCGGGAATTTCTGCCAGAGGAACCCGGCCTTGCTGCCGATTTCCTTTGCCTCGTTCCTGCGCGCCCAGTAGAGCGCGTATCCGAGCACCACGAATCCGATGGTCGCGTTCCGCGTCGTTTTCGCGAGCACGGCAAACCTGCCCGCCGCGTCGGAGTAGAGCGCGCCGGCGGCGAGCGATTCGGCCGTGTTGTCGACGGCGAGACCGGCCCACATGCCGAACGCCGCGTCACTCATGCCCAGCGCATGGCCGATGGCCGGAAACGCAAACAGGCTGAACGCACCAAGGGCGAGCACCGCGGCGATCGCGTACGACACGTCTTCATCATCGGCGTCGATCGCACCCTTGGCGGCGATGATCGCCGAAACGCCGCAGATTGACGAACCGATCGCCAGCAGGCTTGTCAATTTTGGCGTGAGCCGGAACCGGCGGCCGAGCCAGGTCATGAGCGCGATCGATACCGCGAGTTCGATGGCCACGAGCACCAGGCTCAATGCGCCCAGCTTGAGCACGTCGCCGACGACGAACCGGACACCCTGAAACACGATGCCGATCTTCAGCCAGAATTCGTAGGTATCGACGCCCGCGCGGAACGCGGACGGAACTCCGACCGTGTTTGCCACGACGAGCCCGAACAGGATTGCCCAGAGGACGTACTCGATGTTCGGCAAGGCGACGTTGTGGGCAACGCCATACGCCGTGATCGATTGCTCCGTCACCTTTCCTGCATAACCGATCACGGCAAGCAGGAGGATTCCGGGAAGCAGGCTGAACAGCCCGCCCCGTTCCGCCACGACTGCCGGAGCTGTCTGGGAGATGGTCGAATTCATCGGGCCTTTCCTGGTCTCACCAGGTGATGTGCGGGAACGCACCAATCCAAATCAGTCCGGCGGCCGCAAGCGCGAGAATCACGGACCACCAGTCGAGCGACAGCGTCTTCACTTGGCGCGGCCCTGCACGCCCTGCGCGAGCATCCTTTCCAGCACATTGGGATCCTAAGCTTAGAATTCCACGTGGACAAGTTGTCGCG
>JADMIO011701066.1_pt1 | contig 91983 bp, 78 predicted proteins | sample 8958161 | NCBI WGS metagenome assembly JADMIO01 (sample SAMN16585339, study PRJNA669376) | soil metagenome | isolation source: Crop rotation soil | place: USA: Cullars Rotation, Alabama | collected 2011
TATGGTGAAAGTTGGAACCTCTTACGTGCCGATCAGATTAAAACGAAAGGCCCAGTCTTTCGACTGAGCCTTTCGTTTTATTTGACCATGTTGGTATGATTTAAATTAATACGACTCACTATAGGGTCAGTGCGGCCGCGACTTCAAGTCACGTGAATTCCAAGCTTCGGATCCCACTGTGCTGGAAAGTGGAGCGGGCGCGCTGGCCGCGGATCTGGTCGGCGTCGGACGGCGCGGCTGCGGCGAGCGCCAGGGCGAGGAGAAGCGTCGGCATTCCCGTACTCTGGCGCCGATCCGCGGCCCCGTCAGCTTGCCGGCTGGTCCGGGTCGATCGAGGCGAAGCGGATCGCGTCCAGGCTTTCGGCCTCCGCGACCTTCGCCGGGCCGACGAACTTCACCTTCACCTTGACCAGGCCCTTGCCATCGAAGCCGAGCTTCTCGGCGGCGCGCTTGGAGAGGTCGATGATGCGCCCGTCCACGAATGGCCCGCGGTCGTTGACGCGCACCTTCAGCTTCTTGCCGTTCTCCAGGTTGGTCACCTCGACGATGCACGGCAGCGGCAGGGTCTTGTGGGCCGCGGTCAGCGCATTCGGGTCGAAGGATTCGCCGGTCGCCGTCCGCCGCGTCCCCTTGGGGTAGCTGTACCAGGAGGCCAGCCCCTTCTCGCTGTAGTCGTCGTCCACGCGCGGCGTGTAGCGCTTGCCGCCGACGCTATAGGGCCTGAGGTTGGCGGCGCGGTACTGCGAGGCGTCGCCGCCCCCGCCGCGGTGCGCGCAGGCCGAGAGCGACAGCCCGACGATGGCGGCCGCGCCGATGGCGGCGGCCCTGAACAGCCCCTGGCGCACCATGACCGCGCCCCTTCCTTGCCCCAGTCGCCTTGCGACGACGCCGGAGAGGCTAACGCGCCGCTTTTTCCGTTCGGTTAACCGCGATGGGCGGCTCGCAACGCCGCCATGAGGTTGCTATCTGGGGCGAGAGGATGGGTGGCCGAGTGGTTTAAGGCACCGGTCTTGAAAACCGGCGACGTGCAAGCGTCCGTGGGTTCGAATCCCACCCCATCCGCCAATCCCCCCTCAAGCCACGGCGAGAGCGGCCGGCGCGGGATCGAGCACCGCCCTGCCCTCGCCGATCACGCTGCAGTCCTCCCGCCCCATCGCCGCGACCTCGATCGCCACGCCGGCGTCTTCGGCGACGTCGATGGCGCGGGCCTGGACGAGGCGGCCGGCGATGGCGCGGGCGTGCGACCAGCTCAGGCGATCGTGGCGGCGCGCGCCGCCCCCTCGCGCCGGGTCCGCGTCGTAGACGCCGTCGACGTCCTTCACCAGGCGGACCCGGTCCAGGCCCAGCTCGGCGGCGAGGAAGACGGCGGTGAGGTCAGAGCCGCCGCGGCCGAGCAGCACCACGCGGCCCGAGGCGTCCACCGCGCCGAAGCCCGGGGCGATCACCACCTGGTGGCGCGCCAGGGCATGGGCGAGGCCGTGGCCGAGGCGTACCGGCGCGGCGTCCTCGGCGGGGCCCTGCCCCACGATGCCGAGCTCGCGCACGCCGAGCGCCTGGCAGTCGAGGCCGAGCGCGTCGCAGCCGACGGCGAGCAGGGCCGCGGCCAGCTCCTCGCCGAGCGCGACATAGGCCGGCAGGTGCGGATTCTCGACCGCGCCGCCCAGCCGCCGCGCTTCGCCCAGCAGGCGGTCGGTGTGACCGGCGAAGGCGGAAACCACGGCAAGCACGCGATGGCCGCGGCGGACGTGGCGCGCGATCTCGGCGGCGACTTCGGGGACGTGGTCGGGCGAGCGCAGCACCGAGCTGCCGAACTTCAGGACGACGAGCTCCCCGACGGCGGCGTTGAGCGGGTGATGGTGCTGGTGGGCGGCAAGAGCGGTGACGGACATCGGAAAGAAACCTGATTTCGGGAGGAGGTTTAGGTTCGGGGCAAAGAAAAACCCCGCCGGGCGGACCAGGCGGGGTGATCGGACGGCGGGCCGTGAGTGGCGCGCGCTAAGCCGTTCCCGCCTCAGGCGTGGTGGCTTTTTTGGATTTCTCACCGATCGCAGCCGCGCGCAGGCCGGCGCGCGCCGCGAAGGCGGCGGTCCAGGCGCTGAGCTGGGCGGTCGATGCGGACAAGATCGTTCGGACCTTCGGCGAGAGGCGCGCACTGAAAGCGCAAGGCGCGCGCCCGGTCAAGCGGAAATTTCAGCGTTGCACCACGATGGGACGACCGAGGCGGTATCGCAGTCGAAGCTGAAGGGCTGGCCGGGGAAGCGTTCGACCAGCGCCCGGACGTCGCCGGCGACGAGGGCGGGGTCCTCGCCGTCCAGGCCGGCGCGGCGGGCGAAGGCCGCGATCTCGGCCATCTCGGCCTCTCCCATCCCTTGGCGGGTGACCTCGTGGGTGGCCAGGCGCGCGCCTGTTCGTCGGCCGCGGCTCGGATCGCCCACCAGCTGCGCGGACGCGAGCAGCATCCCCGCGCCCTGGCACCTCGCCTCGAAAGCGTCGGCGCCCTCGCCGAGCCTGAGGAAGAGCTGATGGCAGTCGGAGCAACCCCGTTCCGCCCCGATCGGCGCGAAGCCTTCGGCGGCGAAGGCCGAGGCGAGCGCCCGGGCGTTGTCCACCATGCGTCGCGCCAGCGCCTCTCCGAAGGCCGCGCACTCGGCCAGGCTCACGGCAAGGGCGGCGTACTTGTTCTGGTCGCGGGTCTGTAGCAGGCCGGGGAAGACCACCTGCGAGAGGCGCCGGGCGATCTCGGTGTCATCGGTCAGCACCATGCCCCCGACCGGCCCGCCCATCACCTTGTGGGTGCTCAGTGTGACGACGTGCGCGCCTTCTGCAAGCGGCTGCTGGAACGCGCCCTCGGTGAGGAAGAGGCCGAGGTGGGCGGCGTCGTAGAGCAGCAGCGCGCCGTGGGCATCGGCGATGCGGCGCAGCTCCGCCACCGGATAGGGAAAGAGGACGTTCGATCCGCCAACCACGATCATCCGCGGACGAACTTCGCGAGCTAGGCGCTCGACCGCGTCCAGATCCACCTCGAATGCGTCGCCCCGCCAGGGCGCTGGCACGATCCGGGCGCCGCACAGGCCGAGCGGGCCCGCCGGCTGGTAGCTGTAGTTGCCCCCGCCGTCCTCGGACTGGGCGATGACCACGTCGCCGGGCTTGAGGAGCGCCAGGAAGACGGCCGCATTGGCCATGGAGGTGCTGGCCGGCCGCCACTCGACGTGGGCCGCCCCGAACAGGCGGCGCGCGAGCGCGATGGCCGTCGCCTCGATCTCGTCGATCGCAGCGTTCTGGAGACCCCGCGGATAGAGCCGGGCGCCGGGCGGTCCCTCCCCCACCCGGGTGGCGAGGTCACTGTCCAGCAGGGCGCGCGCGCGCCGCGACATGCCGCTTTCCGCCGGGTTGAGGTTGAGGCAGGCCCCGACCCGCCAGGCGTCCTGGTCCCGCACCAGGCGCTCGACGTGGCGCACCACGTCGAGCGGCGCGGCGCGTTCGAGGGCGGCGGCGACCTCGGCCAGGTAGCGCTCGGCTTCGGCGGGAAAGACCCCGGACCCGCTCATGCCGCGCGCCTCGCGTGGGCGATCGCGGCCGCTGCGATCACCAGGCAGCCGCCGACCGCGACCAGGGCGGCGCCGGCGAAGAAGACCGGCGCGGGAAGCCTGCCCCAGAGCGCGCCGTACCAGCCCGACGCCCAGAAGCCGAACGCCATGGTCAGGAACCACAAGCTCATGAACAGGGAAGGCAGGCGCGCCGGCGCCAGCCGGCTGAAGGCGGCCTGGCCGATCGGGGAGAAGAACAGCTCGCCTATGCTGAAGGGGATGATGGCCAGCAGCAGCCAGAGCCCGCTCGCCCGCTCCGCGCCGGCCGCTGCGGCGGCGATGGCGAAGTAGCTGAGCCCGACCAGGGCGGCTCCGACGATCATCTTGGTGAAGTCGCGTCCCGCCCCGGCAGGGCGGCGCTCGCGCGACCAGATCCAGGTGACGACCGGGGTCAGGGCGATGACCACGACCGGGTTGACCGACTGGAACCAGGCGGCGGGAACCTCGAAGCGCCAGGCGCCGACCGAGAGCACCCGCTCCAGGCTGCTGTCGGCCCAGAGCGCGACCGCGCCGCCGATCTGGTTGTAGGCGGTCCAGACCAGCACGGCGCCCAGCCAGACGGCGGTCAGCACCAGCGCCGTCGCGCCGGAAGACGACGCCGGTTCGGCGATGGCGGCTGCGGGTCTCGGAAAGTCCATGGCGCCTGTATGCCGGTGTCCCAGCGCGAACACCGCCGCCGCGACCAGCATGCCGGCGCCGGAGGCCGCGAAGGCGTAGGACCATCCCCACGTCTCGCCGATGGCGCCGCAGACGAAGGGCGCGAGCGCGCCGCCGAGGTTGCAGATGGCGGTGAAGACCGCGTAGCCGCGATCGAGCCTTGGGTCGTCGTGGCCGTACAGCTGGCCCACGCTCATGGACAGCGTCGGCCGGAACAGGCCGTAACCCACGGCGCTGGCGGCCAGGGCGGGATAGAGCAGCGCCGGCGCCGTGAGCGCAAAGCTCGCCGCCGCCATCAGCAGCGCGCCGAACAGGATGGCCCGGCGCGCGCCCAGCATCCGGTCCGCGACATAGCCCCCTGCGAGGCTCAGCAGCATGGCCGCGCCAACCGAATAGGCATAGACCTGGATCGCCGCCGCCCCGGCGAAGCCGAGCTGCTTGACCAGGTAGTAGACCAGCACAGTGCGCGTGCCGAAGAGGGCGAAGGCCTCCCACATCCCGGTCAGCGCCAGCACGTAGAGTCCGAGGGGATGGCGCCCGAGCGTCGGGGCCTCTTCGGACGGGCGCGTAGCGACGGTCATCCCGGGCCCTGCCCCCTGACGCCCTCGGGCATGGCGAAGGGAGGCGGCCGCATCCTGGCCGCGCAAGAGGCCTCGAGGCCGCGGACCGACCCGCGCGCCATGAGCTGTAGGGCGAGCTCTCCGACGCAGTCGTCGTTCGGGGCGTGGCCGGTGGGCAGCACCAGGTGCAGGCTGTTGGGGAAGCGCCGCTTCGCGACCTCGCCCCAGCGCTGCGACACCGCGGGGTCGTAGGCGCCCGAGACCAGCAACACGGGGACCTGCGACCGGAAGCTCGCCAGCGCGCCCTTCGGCAGCGCTGTCCTTGGCCATTCGGCGCAGGCGGCCATCTGGCCGCGGATGCGCCAGTCGCCGAGGAAGCTGCCGCGCGCGGCCGGCTCGACCTCCTCGGGTCGTATGCGGGCGACCATCTCGCTGCAGGTGACGGACAGGTACAGTCCGAACCGGGAGTCGCGATAGAAGGCCCGGCCGTTGACCAGAGCGCTCTCGGCGAAGGTGCGGAAGTCGCCCTGCGCCGCCTGGCGCAACAGCAGCGGCAGCCGCCGTCCGCGGTCGGCGCGATACATCATCACTCGCACGGCGTCGACGAACGCCGCCTCGGTCAGCCGCACCACTTCGGGCGCGCCGGTGTCAGGGTGGCGGACCTGGACGGCGACAGGGTCTGCCCGGAGCCGGGAGAGGACCGCTCTCAGATCGCCCGTCGGATCCGGAAACGCCGCATGGCAGGCCGGATCGGCGGCGCAATCGGCCGCGATCGCCTCGAGGGCCTGCTGCGCCGTCTGCGGAAAAGCGACCGGGACCCGGCTTTCCGGGAGGACGACGCTGGAGAAGACGGCGCTGCGGACATGCACGCCGTAGCGGCGGATGTAGGCCAGCGCCGCATAGGTTCCGAACGAGCCGCCGACCAGGTTGATCCGCTCGTAGCCGAGCGCGCGGCGGATCTCATCGACGTCGTCTGCCGACGCTGGCGTGGTGTACTGGCGAAGGTCGAACCGGCCCTCCAGCGCCCTGCGGCAGGCCCGTGCGTTCGCGGCGCTGTAGGGCGGCGTGAGCCAGGCCTGCAGGTCGCCGCCGTCCGGGCCGGGGCAATCCAGGCGGTTGTCGCCGCCCGTGCCGCGCTCGTCGAGCAGGATGAGGTCATGGCCGTCCCGCAGCCGGCTGCCGGCGAGCCGCTGTACGAACTCGGTCGCCGTCTGCCCCGGTCCGCCGACGAAGTAGAAGATCGGCTCGGGCCGGCGCGCGCCGCGGGCGGGAAGGACCACGAAGCGCAGGTTGATCATCTGCCCCTGCCTCGTCCCCCGGTTCTCCGGAACGCGGAAGCCGCCGCAGCGCAACGTCTCGTCGACGCCGTCGAGGCGGCAGTCGGCGACGGTCAGGCGGTCCGACGCCACGGGGACGGGCGCCGCCGCAACCCCGCTTGCCAGAATGGCGGTCAGGGGCGCGGCGAGGATCAGCCCACGAACCACTTTTCCTCCGTATACGGATGCAGTGATGCCGCCGTCGCAGGACCGCGGCGGTCCCTGATCGGTGCGCGGTTCGTGGCTCGCCGTCTTGGATGCAATGAACCTCAGCCGGCGTTCGGCACGGTGAAGGCGCGGAAGCGGCCGGGCGCCAGGCCGAAGGCGCGGCGGAACTGGTTGGTCAGATGGCTCTGGTCGGAGAAGCCGCAGGCGTCGGCGATCTCGGCCAGGCCGCCCTCGCCGCGCGAGATCATCCGCGCCGCGGCGCTGAGGCGCACGGCGCGGGCGTATTCGCCGGGCGTGCAGCCGTAGACCCTACGGAAGCTGCGCGTCAGGTAGACCGGATGCACACCGAGCGTGCGGCCGAGCCTCTGTAGCGAGGGCGTCGGCCCATGCGGATCGGAGAGCCGCTCCTTCGCCGCCTCGAGCCAGGGGCTGGGCCTGTCGTCGGCGCCCGTGTCCCAGACCGCGCCGATCAACTCCAGGCAGAGGGCCTCGAGCTCAGCGTGCCGTCCCTTCGCGCAGAGGCCCTGGGTGATGCGGCGTGCGAGCATCTGGGGCCGCACGCCGTCCAGGGCGGCCTGCTCTGCCGGGACCTTGCGGCGGCGGTCGGCCCGGCTCAGGCCCGGCCCGAAGGAGATGGAGACGAAGCTGCCGGCGCCGCCGGCGAGGTGGTCCTCGTGGCAGATCTCGGGCGGATGGTAGATCAGCGGCGTGCCGAACCGGCCATCCCCAGGTTCGGCGTCACTGACGTAGTCGCCGCTGAGCACGAACATGAAGTGAGGGTCTTCATGGGCGTGGCGATGGCCGAAGGGCGGACCGTCGGCGGTCCAGTGGCTCAGCACGATGTCGCCGAGCGCGACCGAAGCACGCCGGCGGCCGAGGAAGTCCCCGCTGGGCAGTCGTCCGGAAGTTTCGGTGGCGGCGACCATGTCCGGCAGTCTGCGTCGAGGGGGGGACGGCCTGTCCAGTTAAGGTTCGGCAATGATGCGGGCGGGCCGCCGCCAAGGTTTGTTCATTGCAAGACCTTGGCGGCGGAGGGCGACACCCTTGGGCTTCGATAAGAGGGATCAGGGTCATGCTGGAGCCGTTCGGCCGCCAACTTGCGCTCTTGGGCGCCGTCGCGATCACCGCCTTGGCGCTGGCGGCTCCGCCAGCCTCGGCGACTCCCGATCCCCTGCCGCTCATGTCGGCTCCGGCTGACCCGATCGGCTACTACCGGGGGTCCCAGGAGGCCGCGCGACTGATCGAGGCGAAGCAGTGGGCCGAGGCCGAGGTCCTGCTGCGCCGGCTGACCCAGGCCTATCCGTACGACACCGCCCCCACGATCAGCGCGTCCAACTGGGGCCGGCTCGCGCTCGCGCTGCGCCAGCAGAAGAAGTACGCCGACGCCATCACGGCCTACCGAAGGGCGATCGAGCTGCAGGGGCCGGGCATCCAGTACGCCGGCCCCGCCAACGCCCGCTACTGGATCGCGGTTTGCCAGGCGGCGCTGGGCGAGAAGGACTCCGCGCTGGCGACGCTGCGCCAGATGGTCTTCCACGACGGCTATGTGCAGCGGCCCGACCTGCTCGAGGACGCGAATTTCGCCAGCCTCCGCAACGATGCGCGCTTCCGCGAGATCGCCGGAGCGAAGGACGTCGCCGGGCTCGACCGCACGGCCGGGTGGCGCGGCGACGTCGACCACCTGATCGCCGAGATGCGCCGCGCCAATCCCTCTGGCTACGCCATCCCCGATGAGGTCTTCCGCCGCGCCGACGACCTGAAGCGCGACATCCCCAGGCTGAGCGACGAGGCGGTCGTGATGGGCCTCAGCCGGGTGATGGAACCGCTGAACCGGGGCCACACCGCGCTCTGGCTCGGGGCCGGCGACCCGCGCCCGGGCCTGAGCTTCCCGCCGATGCCGTTGCGGCTCTACCAGTTCCCGGAGGGGCTCTACGTCACCGAGGCCGGGGCGGGTGCGGAGGGGCTGACCGGCGCGCGTGTGCTGGCCTTCGGCGGCGTCGCCGCCGAGGACGTGCTGCGCCGCTTCGCCGCCGGCCAGAGCGACCAGAGCGCCATGTCGATCCTCTGGACGGCGCCGCTGCAGATCGTCCGGCCCGGCGTGCTCGAGGGGCTGGGGGCTTCGGACAGCCCGGACCGCGCCGAGCTCACCCTGCGCCTGACCTCGGGAGAGGTGGTGAAGCGGACCCTGGCGACCGTGCCGGAGGCGCCGCGACAGGACTGGAGCCGCAGGCTCAATCCGCCGCCGGGCGTCTCCCCTCCCCTGTTCCTCGGCCACTGGAAGGAGAACCACTGGTTCGAGGCGCTGCCCGACAGGCGCGCCGTCTACGTCCAGGTCAACAACATCCTGCCGGACCCGGACGAGACCCTGCCCCAATTCGCGATCCGGCTGCGCAAGGCGCTGGCGGAGAGCCCGCAGCCGAACCTGATCGTCGACATCCGGATGAACACCGGCGGCAACAGCTTCCAGTACCCCGAGCTGCTGCGCACCCTGGCCGCGTACAGCGCCGTCGAGGGCCGCAAGACCTATGTGATCACCGGCCGCTTCGTCTATTCGGCGACGGCGAACTTCGTCGGCGACGTCGACCGCATCATCAAGCCGGTGTTCGTCGGCGAGCCGACCGGGGCGGCCGGCGTCAACTGGGGCGACGAGAGCGTCTTCGTGCTGCCCTACAGCCGCATCATGGGGGCGTTCCCGGCGGTGCGCTGGCAGCTCAGCCATCCCTGGGACCAGCGTGGCTTCATCTCGCCGCAGGTCCCCGTGCAGCAGACCGCCAAGGCCTACTTCAGCGGCGAGGATCCGGTGCTCGACACCGTGTTCCGGTTGATCGAGCAGGGCGGGTGAGCCCAGGTCGCGGGCCGGGCCGGGAACTGGCGGCCGGCCGCCTCCCCTGCTAGGTGCGGCCCCCGACGAACACGGGAGCCGCCATGCTCAAGGTCTTCGATCCCCGCCAGCTCGAGCACGCGCCGGCGCTGGAGCTGCAGAACGGGGGCTGGGTCGACCACGCCGAGAAGGTCGCCCGCGCCAGGATCGTCGCCGATCGCCTGGGCGGCCTGTCGCCCGCGCGAGACTTCGGCCGCGCGCCGCTCGAGCGAGTCCATAACTCTACATATCTCGACTTTCTGGAGACGGCGCACGCCCGCTGGCTCGAGGCGGGGCGCGAGGGCGACGCCATCGGCTACACCTGGCCCGTCGTGCGCCGCCGTCCCCTACGCCTGCAACGGATCGACGCAATGCTTGGCGCCTACAGTTTCGACGCCGGCACGCCGATCGCCTCGGGAACCTGGACGGGCGCCTACTGGGGCGCACAGACGGCGCTGACCGCGCTGCAGCCGCTGCTCGCGGGCGAGGCGCGCGCCAGCTTCGCCCTGTGCCGCCCGCCCGGCCACCACGCCGGCGCGGACTACCTCGGGGGCTACTGCTACCTGAACAATGCGGCGATCGCAGCCCGGGCTGCCCAGGATGCGGGACATGCGCGGGTCGCCATCCTCGACGTCGACTACCATCACGGCAACGGCACCCAGGACATCTTCTACGCCGACCCGGATGTGCTGTTCGTGTCGATCCACGCCGATCCCGCCACCGACTATCCTTTCTACTGGGGCCACGCCGACGAGCGCGGCGAAGGGCCAGGGCTGGGAACCACGCTGAACCTGCCGCTGGCCCGGGGCGCCGATGCGGGCGTCTATCTGGCCGCCCTGGCGCAGGCCGCCGAAGCGATCCGCGAATTCGCCCCGTCGCTGCTGGTGGTGTCGTTCGGGGCCGACACCTTCGAGGCGGATCCGATCTCCCACTTCGTGCTGAAGCAGGCGGACTATCCGAAGGTGGCCCAAGTCGTCGCGGCGCTGGAGCTGCCCACGCTGATCGTCATGGAAGGCGGATATGCCGTCGAGGCGCTGGGCGAGAACGTGGCCGCTTTCCTGGACGGGTTCGAGTCTGCGTGAGCCCGGCCGCGGCTTCCTGCGCCTCAGGCGCGGACCCGAGACCAGCCTCAGGGAAAACCCTTATTCCCATCACAGGTGATTGACTGATCAACTATAGAAAGCGCCGCTTGTGCAGGGGCGTTCTGCGCTCGTTAATTGTCTCCCCTGCTAAATTGCCCGCGTTTCCAGGTTTTTACTAAGGGCTTATCGAATACGATCTGTGTCAGGATCGACTCCACATCACAGAGGAGCGAGGGGTGGTGAGGGTCTTCGTTGCTGACGATCATGAGATCGTCCGCCGCGGCGTCCGAGGGCTTGTCGAGTCCCAAGAGGGCTGGGAGCTTTGCGGCGAAGCTGCGGACGGACAGACCGCTCTGGACCGCGCGCTGGAGCTCAAACCCGACGTCGCCGTGCTCGACGTCTCCCTTCCCGTACTGAACGGCCTGGCGGTGACGCGCCGGCTGCGCCAGTCGGCGCCGGACACCGAGGTGCTGCTGTTCAGCATGCACGACGACGACGAGACGGTGAGCGGCGGCCTGGCCGCCGGCGCCCGCGGCTATCTGTTGAAGTCGGAGGCCGACGAGCAGCTGGTGCAAGCCATCGCGGCGCTGTCTCGGCACAAGCCGTACTTCTCGGCCAGCGTCTCGGAGCTGCTGCTAGACGCGGCGCTGAACGAGCGGCGAAAGTCGCGGCTCGAGGCGTTCACCACCCGCGAGCTCGAGGTTTCGCAGCTGATCGCCGAGGGCAACTCCAACAAGATGATCGCCCGCCGGCTCGACATCAGCGTCAAGACGGTCGAGAGCCATCGCGCGGCGGCCATGCGTAAGGCCGGGGTTCGCACCGCGGCGGAGTTCGTCCGTTTCGCCATCAAGCACAAGTTGATCGAGGCCTGAGCGGGTCGGGTGTCGAGCCTATAGCCTCGCGGCGAAGTTGCTGAGAGGCTGCCCTCCTCTTCGATCAAGGGAGGGGGCCATGTCCCGCTATCTCGCTGAGTTCATCGGTACCTTCATACTCGTGCTGTTCGGCTGCGGCGCGGCCGTCCTGGCGGGCCCCAACGTCGGCCAGCTCGGCATCGCGCTGTCGTTCGGCTTCGCCATCGTCGCCCTCGCCTACGGCATCGGCGGCATCTCCGGCGGCCATGTGAACCCGGCGGTGAGCTGGGCCGTCTACCTGGCCGGGCGGATGAGCCTGCGCGACATGCTGTTCTACTGGGTCGCCCAGTTGCTCGGCGCCCTGGTCGGCGCGGGCGTGCTGGCGGTGATCGCCGGCGGCGTGGAGACGGGGCTCGGCTCCAACGGCTGGGGACCTGACTACCTCGGCGGCTACTCGCTCGGCGCCGCGGCGCTCTTCGAGGTGGTGATGACCGCCCTCTTCGTCATCGTCATCCTGGGCTCGACCAGCACCTTCGCGGCGCCCGGCATGGCGGGACTGGCGATCGGCATCACGCTCGCGGCCATCCATATCGTGGGCATCCAGGTCACCGGCGTCTCGGTGAACCCCGCCCGCAGCTTCGGGCCGGCGGTTATCGTCCAGGGCCCGGCGCTGATGCAGCTCTGGCTGTTCCTGGTCGCCCCAATGGCCGGCGCCAGTCTCGGCGCCCTGCTCTTCCGGCTCGGCCTGCTCGTGGCCCCCAGCCCGCCCGAAGAGAAGCGGGTCGACACCACGACGACCGGCGTCCTGCCCGAAGGCGCCCGCTGAGACAAAGATCGGCGCCGGATCCTGTTTTGGGATCCGGCGCCAAGGTTGGAGACTTGGATGAGAAGACCGGGGCCGCGACTGGAGGATGTAGGTCACGGATCGGTCGGGAGACGGTCGGGCCTTGGAGTGAGCCGAATGCTGGGGGGAATTCCGGACCTTCCGGCGCCGCCCGCCTCCGAACCCAGAATGCTCAGCTCGGCGCCGCGATACCATCGGATCGGCGCCTGACGCGCATGGGTAAAACACCTGAGATGGAGTAGGGCGTCGAAACGGTGAGCGCCGGCCGCTGGGGTGGCCGGCGCTCATATGGAGGCGTTCGTACGCAAGGTGAGCCCGGCGCAAGGCCGGGCGGAGCGTGCCGGCCGCCTGAAGCCACAGCGGGATCGGGGCCAGCAAAGGGATCGGGGAACCGGCCGCTCCGAACAAAACCCTAGCGGCGCAAGGGCTTGGCCGCCATTAGCAGGGTTCCCTAAGGGACCTGAGGGCGCCCGCCCTAGGGGAGTCGGCGGCCGCTCGCGCGCTAGGTTCACTGCGGGTCGGTTCTGCGCCCCTCCCCGTCCCCGGTAGGCGCGGGCCTCCCCTAGGGGAATCCGAGTCCTCAGCGGTCCGGTACGCGCCCGATATCGGGTCTCAGCCGACAGCCTACCCTGATGCCGGGTCAAGGACGCCTCCAAGCGCGTCCAATCGAGGGGTGTCACCATGCAGACCAGTCAACGCAGGCTGAAACTCGGGCTCACGGCCGCCGCCGCGATCGGCGCGCTGGCCGTCGCCTCGCAGGCGCACGCGGACGCGCCGAACTTCGAGGTCTACGGCTTCGTCCAGCTCGACCTCATCGAGGACTTCAACCGGGTTGATCCCGACTGGGACGCCGCGCTGAGGCCTTCCAAGATCCCGACCTCCGACGACCAGTTCGGCGACGACGGCCAGTTCATCGCCAGCGTCAAGCAGACCCGCTTCGGCGTGAAGATGCTCCAGCCCGTCGCCGGCAAGGATCTGGAGGTGAAGTTCGAGTTCGACCTGTTCGGCGTCGGCGAGGACGCCGGCCAGACGACCTTCCGGCCGCGGCACTTCTACGGCCGCTGGGGCCCGATCCTGGCCGGCCAGACCAACAGTGTCTTCATGGACATCGACACCTTCCCGAACACGGTCGAATACTGGGGGCCGAACGGGATGATCTTCCTGCGCAATCCGCAGCTTCGGTTCACCTATCTGAAGGGCCCGCATGAGGCGGCGGTCGCCATCGAGAAGCCCAGCAACGACATAGACGTCGGCAACATCCGCCTGATCGACCCGAATCTCTCGATCCGCGGCAACGAGAAGCTGCCCGACCTCACCGGCCACTACCGCTACACCGGCGGCTGGGGCCACGTGCAGCTCGCCGGGATCCTGCGCCAGGTCGGCTTCGAGACCGACGGCACGGTCGACAACGAGCCCAAGGACGAGAAGCTCGGCTGGGGCGTGAACCTCACCTCGAACATCAAGTTCTGGAAGCGCGACGTCGTGCACCTCGGCCTCGTCTACGGCGAAGGCATCGCCAGCTACTTCAACGACGGCGGGACCGACCTGGCGCCGGTGGCGGTGATCGGGCCCGCTCCGCCGATCTTCCCGCCCCCGCCCGGCACCCTGCTGCCTGACTCCGTGCCGATGTTCGGGGCGATGATCTACGTCGACCACTACTGGAACGACGATTTCAGCTCCTCCGTCGGCTGGAGCATGAACCGTGTCGACAACACCAACTTCCAGGAGCTGAGCGCCTACCACTCCGGCCACTACGCCTCGGCCAACCTGCTGTGGACGCCGGACCCCCGGATCCTGATGGGCGGAGAGGTGATGTGGGGTCAGCGCGAGGACCGCGACGGGGCCAAGGGCGACGATTGGCGGGTCCAGTTCACCTTCAAATACTCCTTCTCCAGCAAAGACTTCTTCAACTGAGCCGAGGGAGCGCAACCATGATCCAATCCAACGCTTCCCGCCGCGAGCTGGCCAAGGGCCTGGCCCTGATGGGGCTGCTCGCGTCCTCCAGCGCGTCGACTTCCGCGCAGGCGCAGCCGACCTCGGCCAGCGCTTACGAGGCGGCCGTGAAGAACGCCTACGAGCAGTTCCGCGGGCTGAACGAGGGCAAGAACGCCGACTACATCCCGGTGCTGGCCCAGGTGCCGTCGAACTATTTCGGCGTCGGCCTCTGCACCACCGGCGGCAAGCTCTACACGGCCGGGGATATCCAGCCGCAATTCTCCATCCAGTCGGTGTCCAAGGTCTTCACCCTGGCCCTGGTGTTGCAGGAGTCCGGTGAGGCTGCGGTCGAGAACTCGGTCGGGGTCGACGCCACGGGCCAGGTGTTCAACTCGATCACGGCGGTCGAGCAGTACCGCGGCAAGGAGATGAACCCCCTGGTGAACCCCGGCGCCATCGCGATGACCGGAACGGTGAAGGGATCGAGCCCCGACGAGATCTGGGCCAAGATCATCGGCATCCACAGCGACTTCGCTGGCCGCCAGCTCGGCGTCGACCAGGTGGTCTACAAGTCGGAGTCCGACACCAACCAGCGCAACCGCGCGATCAGCATGCTGATGTCGGCCTACGAGCGCTTCCCTGGCGATCCGGCCGTGGCGGTCGATCTCTACACCCGCCAGTGCGCCATCGCGGTGACCGCCAAGGATCTGGCGGTGATGGGCGCGACGCTGGCCAATGGCGGCAAGAACCCGATCACCGGCAAGCAGGCGCTCGACCCGCGTCACGTGCCCGGGGTCCTGGCGGTGATGGCGACGGCCGGCCTCTACGACGACAGCGGCAAGTGGCTGTTCCACACCGGGCTGCCCGCCAAGAGCGGGGTCGGCGGCGGCATCGTCGCGGTCTCGCCCGGCAAGTTCGGCATCGGCACCTTCGCGCCGCCGCTCGACGCCGCCGGCAACAGCGTGCGCGGCCAGCGGGCCATCGCCGCCATCTCCGAAGCCCTCGGTGGCAACCCCTACGCCAGCCGGCCGACCTAGGACCGGGTCATGGATCAGGCCGGGACGTTCAGGCCGCCCGCCCCTGCGGGGGCGGGAGCGGGCCCTCGTGCGGGTGCGGGCGCGGCAGGCGCGCTCGCCCTGATGCTGGCTGCGAGCGCCGCCCTGCCCTCATCGGCCTACGCCGGCGACGATGGGGCAGGACTTCCCGAGTCTGGCGAGGTGCAGGCGACCGCTCCGCCCCGCCCTGCCGCGCCCACGCCTGGAACGCCACAGGCAGCCGAGGAGCTCAGGCAGATCCGCCAGCAGCTCGACGCGCTGAGGGCGGAGTCGGCAGAGGCCAAGGCGGCGGAACAGGCGCGCGCCCGGCGCATCGATGCGCTGGCCGAGCAGCTGTCACGCGCGACCGGCGAACCCGTGGTTCAGACCGCATCGGCCGCTCCGGACGTCCAGACGGTCCCGGCGCAACAGGCCGAAGCGGCGGCCGGTCCGATCAAATGGGGAGGGTTCGAGCCCGGCAAGGGGCTCATCCTCATGCGGTCCGATATGGGCGAGGTCGACCTCGGCCTGGTGAGCTACCTTCGGTACCTCAATCAGGAAGGCATGGACGACACCTACACCAGCGCCTTCGGAGAATCGTTCGACGTCACGCCCAGGCAGGACTTCCAGCTTGCGAAAGTGCAGATCACCCTGCGCGGTTGGCTGTTCGACCCGCGGTTCGGCTACAACGCCTACGTCTGGACCTCGCAGACCAGCCAGGGCCTCGGCGCCCAGGTCGTCGCCGCGGGCAACATCAACTGGACTTTCAACGACGCCCTGAGGGTCTACTTCGGGATCCATTCGGTTCCGTCGACGCGGTCCACGAACCGGACGTTTCCCTACTGGCTGCGGAACGACAACCGGCCCATCGCCGACGAGTTCTTCCGGGGCTCGTACACCCAGGGCATCTGGGCGGAGGGCAGGATCGCGCGCGGCCTCGAGTACCGCGTCATGCTCGCCAATAACCTCAGCGCGCTCGGCGTCCAGGCGCGTCAGCTCGACGCGAAGATCGACACCGTCTCCGCCGCCCTCACCTGGATGCCGACGACGGGAGAGTTCGGACCGGCAGCGGGCTTCGGCGATTTCGAGCAGCACCAGGAGGTTGCGACCCTGTTCAGCGCGCACTTCAGCCACAGCACGGAAGACCCTCAGTCGCAGCCCGCCACGGACTCGATCGAGAACACCCAGCTCCGGCTCTCCGACGGCACGCTGCTGTTCAGCTCCACCGCTTTCGACACCGGACGCATACTCGAAGCCCGCTATCAGATGCTCGCCCTGGATGCCGCGGCGAAATACAAGGGATATGCGCTTGAACTGGAAGGCTATGCCCGCTGGCTAGATGACTTCAAGGTTCAAGGGATCGTCCCCTTTGACAGTCTCTTTGACTACGGCTTCACGCTGCAAGCCTCGGCCATGGTCATCCCCAAGAGACTTCAGTTCTACGTTTCGGGCTCGAAGATATTCGGCGAGTTCGGCGACCCGTACGACGTCGCCGTCGGCTTCAACTACTTCCCGTTCCGCCGCCGGGACCTGCGCGTCAACGTGATGGGCCTGTGGGTCAGCAACTCGCCCGTCGGCTACACGGCCTACCCCGTGCCGGTCGGCGGCAACGGCTTCACCCTGGTCTCGGACTTCTCGCTCGCTTTCTGACCCGGCCCCGCTGAGGAGGGATCGCCCATGCCTGCTCGTAGACTGCCGATGCGGCGGTGGGGTCTGATCGGCGCGGCCGCGGCTTCGATTGCCTTCGCCGCCGCCGGAACCGCGTCGGCCAGGCCGTGCGAGTTCAGCGACTCGCACTTCCACCTGACCAACTACATCCAGGAAGGCCCCCCGCTCTCCGATGTCATCGCGATCATGGGCGACCGGGTCTGCCGCTCGACCCTGTTCGGCATCCCGCTGCAGCAGCAGTGGAACTATCACCTCAGCGGCCAGATCCAGCCGCGCTACTATCTCGAGAGCGACGCGCCGCTCTACTACTACTCCTTCACGGACGCGGTGATCGCCAAGGCCTACCTGGCCCTGCCGCCCGGGGACCGGGCCCGGTTCGATCCTATGATCACCGGGTTCAACCCGGCCGACATGTACGCCGCCGACCACATCCGCCGGGTTCTGACCCTGTTTCCGGGCGTGTTCAGCGGCATCGGCGAGTTCTCGATCCACAAAGAGTTCGTCTCGCCCAAGATCGCCGGGGGGCCGGCCAGCCTGCTCAATCCGGCGGTCGACCGCGTCCTCGACTTCGCCGGCGAGGCCGGACTGGTGGTGATCTTCCACAACGACCTGGTCATGCCCTTCAACAAGGACACCGAGGTCAGGCCCTATTTCAGCCAGCTCCGGGACCTGTTCGCCCACCACCCGAAGACCACCATCATCTGGGCCCACCTCGGCGTCGGGCGGGTGGTCCAGCCCGTGAAATCGCACCTGCTCTACCTCGAGGAGATGCTGACCGATCCGGCGCTCGCCAACACCTACTTCGACATCTCTTGGGACGAGACCGCCAAGTACATCCTCGCCAACGAGCGGACGATCCAGGCCACCGCCGACCTGATCAATCGGCATCCGGATCACTTCCTGTTCGGCACGGACGTGGTCGCGCCGAAGTCGCCCGAACAGTATTTTGCGGTCTACGAGATGTACCAGCCGCTGTGGGCCAAGCTGACGCCCGAGGCCCGCGAGAAGGTGCTGAAGGGCAACTACGAACGCCTGTTCGACGCAGCCCGCCTGAGGGTGCGCGCCTGGGAAAGGGCGAACATGCATTGATCCCTCGACGTCGTCGATCCGGCGTCAGGGTCGAGGGCCTTCGGCCGCGTGGCGCTGTGCGGCGCCCTGACAGTCGCCGCGCGGGCAGCCCAACTGATGAGAATCTCAGGGAATTCCCTGAGTTCCATCACCTACTCTCCTAACTATACCCTAGGTCGTCGCGCCTCTAACCTAGGGTCATAGGCGAGGATACGGTCGTGATTGACGCGTCCGTGGATTGGGGCCCTGGCCGTGGACGGCCCGCGCGCCGGGACCTGAAGGGTCTCGGGCTCAACGAGCGGCGCTACCGCACCTATTGGACGGTGGCGCCTGACGGTCTCTTCACTGTCCAGGTCCGTCCCGACGGGGAATTCCGTCTCGAGGCGCTGAACCCGGCGCACGAGCGCGGCACAGGTCTGCTCACCGAGGACGTGGCGGAACGGCCGCTCGACGAGTTCCTGCCGCTGGACGTAGCCCATTCGCTTGCGCAGCACTTCGCCGACTGCGTCCAGGCCGGCCGGCCGATCATGTTCGAGGAGGCGCTGAACCTTCCGGGCGGACGACGTCACTGGGAAACCAGCCTGACGCCCATGCGCGATCAGTCCGGGCGGATCGCCTGGCTGCTCGGCGCGGCGCGCGACATCACCGAGCGGGACGCGCTGCGCGACGCCCTGCGGGAGAGCGAGGCGCGCTTCCGTCTCCTGGCCGAGATGGCCCCCGACATCATCTTCTCGGCCTCGCCGGAGGGAGAGATCTTCTACCGGAACCGCCGGTATTACGACTACACGGGAGAGACCCCGGGATCCGAGCCGGCTCTCCTCGCCGAGCTGCATCCGAACGACCGCCGCAGGTTCCGCCGCCGCTGGCGCGCGGCGCAATGCACCGGCCAGATGGAGGCCGAGATCCGGCTACGGGCGGCGGACGGCGGCCATCGCTGGTTCCTGCTGCACGCGGCGCGCCTCGAACGGGCCCAGGATGCGCTCTGGTTCGGCGTGGCCGCCGACATCCACGAGGTGAAGTTGGCCGTCGAAGCTCAGCAGAGCCTCAACACCCAGCTGGAGAACGTCCTCGCGTCGATCAGCGACTGCTACTACACGCTGAACCACGACTGGCTGATCACCCGGATGAACCCGCAGGCGGCGGATTGGTTCGGCGTCGCCGCCGGCGCCGTGGTGGGCGGCGACGCCCGCGACACCATCCTCTATCCAGAGACCCTGCGTCGCCAGATCGACCAGGCAATGCGGTCCGGCCACGCCGTGCGCGGCGAGCATAGCGCCGCCTACCACCCCGGCCGGACCATCGACGCAACCGTGTATCCGAGCCACGACGGCGTCAGCGTCTTCTTCCGCGATGTGACGGAAGAGCATCGGGCGCGCAGCGAAGTCGAGCGGGCCCACGGACTGCTGCAGGCCACCGTCGACGCGCTCAGCGGCCAGATCGCCATCCTCAACGAGACTGGGACTGTGACCGCCGTGAACGCCGCCTGGCGGCGGTTCATGGCCGAGCGCGAGCCCGACCTGGCCGACCACGGCGTGGGGATGAAGTTCCAGGACCACTCCGGCGCCGCGCGCGGCCGAGAGGGCGGAAGGATCGCCGCCGGCATCCGCTCGGTCCTGTCCGGACGGGCGGAGTCGTTCCGCTACAGCTATGCCTTCGAGAACGGGACGGCGCGGTGCTTCCAGGTGCTGCTGCGGCGCTTCGAGCACGCCGGGGGGCCCCACATCGTGGTGGCCCAGGAAGACATCACCGAGGCGACCATGGCCCAACGCTCGCTGCGTGAGGCGGCGGAGCGGCTGCTCGACCTGCAGGAGGAAGAGCGGCGGCGGATCGCGGTCGAGCTCCATGATTCAACCGGCCAGCACCTCGTCGCGCTGAGCCTGGCCCTGGCGCGGCTGCAGCGGCTGGCGCCCGAGACCGAGGAATCCGCGCCGGTCTTCGGCGACATACGCACCTCGCTCGAGGAGGCCCAGCGTGAGCTCAGGGTGTTCAGCTATCTGCTGCATCCGCCCTACCTCGAGCAGGACGGGCTGGCGGCGAGCCTGCGCCGGTTCCTGCGGGGCTTCGCCCTGCGCTCGGGCCTGAACGTGGTGCAGCGCATCAGTGATCGCGCCGACGCCGCCGACATGGGGGTGCGGCGGGCCGCCTTCCGGATCATCCAGGAGGCGATCTCCAACGTTCACCGCCATGCCCACGCCCACGGCGTCGTGGTCGAGGTGAGGGTCGACAAGCGGCTGCGGCTGAAGGTCTCCGACGACGGCCGCGGCTTCCCGGGCGGCGAGCTGCCGGCCGGCGTGGGAGTCACCGGCATGCGTGCGCGGGTCACCCAGCTCGGCGGCGACTTCTCGATCGCGTCCAACCCCGAGGGCGTCACGGTGCGGGCTTCGCTGCCGCTCGCCGCCGCCTGAGGCCCCTCGAGCACGATGCGATCAGACGGAATCGGCTGATCGTTGAATCGTGCTCGAGGTTCAAAGTGTAGAGCCTGATTCAGCGTTCAGGCCGGTTCGGCCTGAACGCATAAGGCTCTACGGCACGGCCACGTAGCCGGACGGCTGGTCGACGACCACGTACTGCACCGTGGTTCCCACGTACTGCGGCTGATACCAGACGCCGCCGCAGTGGTAGTAGGCCGTCCAGGTCGCGCACGATGGCGGCAGGGTGTAGGCGATCGAGCCGATGGCGGCCGCGGTCACGCCGGCGGCGACGCCCCAGGCCACCGCCCCGCCCCAGCCGTAACCGCAGCAGCCGCCGCCCCAGCCGTTGTCGACGTCGACGTTCCAGTTGTTGTTGATGTTCGTATTGTTGTTGAAGTTGTTGTTGCGGTTCGCCTGCCGGTCGCCACGGTTGTCCTGGCGATTGCCCTGCCGGTCGCCACGGTTGTCCTGACGATCGCCGCGGTTGCCCTCGCGGTTCGCCTGGCGATCGCCACGGTTGTCTTGCCGACCGCCTTGACGGTCCCCGCGGTTGGCCTGGCGGTCGCCGCGAGCGCCCGACCGATCTCCGCCCTGGCCGAACCCCTGGCCGCCTCGGGCGCCGCCCTGGCTGAAGCCGCGGTTGCCGCCGCCGGCGCTCGGGCGGTTGAAGCCCGAGCTGCCGCCGCGGTTGAAGCCGCCGCTCGAGCCCCGGTTGAAGCCGCCGCCGCCGCTCATGCCGCCGCGACCGCCGCCGCCACGGTTGAAGCTTCCACCGCCGCCGAACCCGCCGCCGCCGCCGCGGCTCATGGAGGTGCCGCGGCCGCCGCCGCCCATCCGCCCGCCGCCGCCGCCCCGCCCGCCTCGGGCATCGGCCTCGGCGACGGCGACGAGGGTGAGGAAGAGGCCGGTCATGCACACGATCGCGGCGTTGCGGCCAGGATGCTTGCTCGTCATGTCGGGCCTCATTCTGCTGACGTCGCCATGCGGATCGCGTGCGACTCCGCGGGCGGGGTGAAGGTGAAGGCGGCGTTGTCGAGCGTCGGCGCTGTGTTCCATTCGAGGCGCGCGGTGAACTGCGGCCGCACGTCCTCGTACATGGTCGTCAGCACCACCTTGCGTGGCAGGGGCCGGTCGCCGGTCTGGATCCAGATCTGCCAGTCGAGGCCCGGCTCGCGGAAAGCGTACTGCACGCAGACGTCGTCGCCGCATCTGGCCGGGCCTATGACCTTGCCGGCGGCGATGCTGTCGATCCGCGCGTCGGGCGTGCCCCAGGTGAACAGGTCGGTCAGCGGCAGCTCGACGTCGTACTTCTCCTCGGCGACCCTCAGCAGGTCCCGAATCGTGCCCGGCGCGGCGACCGTGGTGTAGAGCTTCGGCCGGGGTGCGTAGATGGTCAGCTGCTTGCCGTCGAAATAGACCTGACGCAGCTTCCGGTCGGTCCCGAACTCCAGATAGAGCTGGTTCGGCTTGCGCACCTTGTACTGGATCGTGCCGTCGAAGGTGAGGACCTGGTCCTCGAACGCCTCGTCGATGCTGGTCGAGGCCTTGACCTCGAAGGCGTTCAGGCTGCGCAGATAGGCGCCCATGTTGTTGAGCGCCTCGATCGCCGCCGGCTCGACCGCGGAGGAATTCGCCGTCTGCGCCGCCTGAGCAGCCTCAGCAGCAGGCGCGGGCGCCGCCGGCGACTGGGCCACGGCGGATGACGGCCCGGTCGCCGCCACGAGACAGAAGCCCGCCGCGGCGAGCATGAGGGCCGGTTTCACCTGGTGCCTCCATTGGATGCTGCGCGCACTGCGCAGGGCGAGCCGGCACGATCCCGCCGGGTCCGTCACGCGCCCATCCGGTCGAGCCCCTAGGTGTCGGTGAGATTGAACCGGCCCCGCCCCTCGTCCGGCGCCCTCAGACACGCGGCCGGTCATCCGGGCCGTCGCGCTCCGGGAATCGCCCGATGGTCGCCGCTGCGCGTCGCTGGCCACCTGCGCGGCTGGAGGTGTGGTGGCCGTCGCGCTCGAGAACCTCGTTCCCATCCTGAACACGGGCAGCATGGTGCTGCTCGTGATTGCGATCGGCCTGGACGCACCGGTCCGCGCGCTCGGCTGGCTGCTGCGCCGGCCCCGGAAACTGATCTCGGCCCTCACGGCGATGCACATCGTCGTGCCCCTGGCGGCGGGGCTGGTGGTCGCCTGGGCGCCCCTCGCGCCCGTGGTGAAGGCCGCCATCGTGGCCATGGCCGTCTCGCCCGTCCCGCCGGCGGGCGCGGGACGCGGACTGCAGGCGGGCGCCGACAAGGCCTATGCCTACGGGCTCTTCGTGGCGGCTTCGCTCGCCGCCATCGTCATCGTGCCGCTGTCGCTGCTGGTGTTCAGCCTGATCTTCCCGGCCGACGCCTGGCTCTCACCCCTGCTGGTCGCCCATCTGGTGCTGACGACGGTGCTCGCCCCGCTCGGAATCGGCATGGGCGTGCGCTGGCTGGCCCCCGCGTTGGCCGATCAGATGGCCCGGATCCTGTGGCCGGCGGCGATGGCCCTGCTGGGCCTCGCCCTGCTACTGATCGCGGCGCTGACCTGGCGTTCGATGGCGGAGCTGGCGGGTGACGGCACGCTGCTGGCCATGCTGGCCGTGGCGCTCGCGGGGATCGTCGCGGGACGCCTCCTCGGCGGCCCCGATCCCGGCCGGCGCGCCGCGCTCTCGATCGCTTCGGCGGCGCGCCATCCCGGCCTCGCCGCGCTGATCGTCGAGTTCAACTGGCCCTACCTGCGAGGCGGCGCGGCCGTGCTGATGTTCCTGATCGTCAGCGAGCTGACCATCGCCGCCTACGGCTTCTGGATCCGCCGCGCCGTTCCTAAGGCCGTCGCGGCCTGAGGCGCCCGCACCTACCGCAACACCGTCGCGCCGGACTCAACCTCCACACGTGAGGCGGTTTGTCCATGGGGTGCGGTTGTGGCATACTCCGTCACCGAGGCGCCTGCGGATCATCCGCACGCCCGTCAAAGCGGAGTCCAAGGCCGGGGGGCAGTACCAGAATCTCAGCTTCTTTACGCAAACCTCTGAAGCGAAAGGACTGTATCATGGTGACGGCAGCTAACTCTGGCTACCGCCAGGCCCAGATCCTGGTCGGCGAGAAGGACAGGGCCGTGCGGGTATTCCATCCCGGCCGGCTCACGCCCGACGACATCGTCAGCATCAACAAGATCCTGGTCAACGACGTGATCAAGGACCTGACCGGATGCTCGTGCCTGTCCGGCACCATCGACGTCATCTGGGAACGTGACTTCGAGAGGGTGCTCGACGTGCGCCTTGGCGAAGAGTTCCGCGGCTAGGCGCGGCGAAGGGGATGGCCGCCGGCGATCCGATGGTGGGGCTGCTGTACAATCCGGCGGTCCCGCTGGTGCTCGACGCGCTGGGGTCGCGCGTCGACTTCGTCGAGGTCATCCCCGACCGCCTCTGGTACGACTTCGGGGCCGAGGCCGAAGGCCGCTTCAGCCTCTCGCAGATCGCGATCGACCAGCTCCGCGGCTATGCCGCCGAGCGGGCGGTGGTCGGTCATGGCATCGGCCTTTCCCTCCCCAGCGCCATGCCGCTGGACGAGGAGCTGCTGGGCGAGGTCGCCGCCATCCACCAGCTGCTCGGCTTCCGCTGGTACAGCGAGCACCTTAGCATGTTCCTGGTCCCGGGCCGCAGCGTCCCGGACGCCCAGGCCGGCATGGGCCTGCCGATCGTGCTGGATACGGAGACCCTGGAGATCGTCGCGGCCAAGGTGCGGCGGATGCAGCAGGTGCTGGGCTGTCCGATCCTGATGGAGAACTCGACGATCTTCTCGCCTCTGCCGGATCAGGAGATGAGCGAGCCGGAATTCTTCAACCGCCTGCACGCGGAGACCGGCTGCGGCGTGCTCCTCGACCTGCACAACCTCTATGCCAACACCCTGAACCTGGGGATCTCGGCCGATGAGTACATCTCGCGCCTCGATCCGGCGATCGTGCGCGAGATCCATCTCGCCGGCGGCGACAGCCTGCAGGGCCACTACACCGACTCCCACTCACGCCGCACGCCGGGGCCGGTGTGGGCGTGGGCGCATGAATGGGCGCCGCGCTTCCCCAACCTGGGCGCCATCACCTTCGAGTATCACGAGAGTTATCACAGGCGCCTCGGGCTTGACGGCATCGCCGAGGAGATCGAGCTGATGCACGCGCTGGCCGCGGGCGTCGGGGCCGCCCGCCGCACGGAACCGGCGGCCGCCTGATGCTGGTCGCCTTCCAGACGGCGCTCGCCGACATGACCGCCTCGCCGGAGCTGACCCGGCAGGTGCGCCGCGAGCCCGAGGCGTTGCGCGAGCGCTACGACCTCACCGACAAGGAATGGCGCCAGCTCGTCGGCGTCGCCCGCAGTAAGGGGATGCAGGCCAACTGCATGCTCTATCGCGCCAACCGGCTGGCGCCGGTGGCGTTGAACCTGCCCGATCTCTGCGACGCGCTTCGCGACGAGCTGCCGGATCTGCTCTCGGCCTATTGGGACTCCGAGCCGGTGACCGACGTGCACTTCATCGTCGAGACCGACCGCTTCTGCCGTTTCCTGAAGGCGCGCGGCGGCCTGCCGGAAGCGGTGACCGCCATCCTCGAGCGCGAGCATGCGGTGGTGGCCGCGCGCCTGGCCGCGAGCCGCTCCGTCGCGCGGCCGCCCCTGAGCCGAGCCTAGGGGGCGTTGCGGCCTGGAAGACCGTAGACGGCGGCCACGTCGCGGGTGAGCTGGGCCTGGCTGTCGGGACGGCTGTAGAACATGTGCCCGCCCGGATAGGCCTTCACCCGGATACGCTCGCCGCGCAGGCTCGCCGGCATCTGGTCGACCACCAGCTTGGAGGCGAAGTAGGGGCACGACAGGTCGTCGTATCCGTGGACGATCAGCACCTTCATCTTGGGGTCGATGGCGATCGCCTGCCGCAGCGCGGTGACCGACTCGATGGTCGGCAGCTCCTCTTCCCACTGGTCGCCGACCTCGCCGTTCAGCGCCTGGTAGGCGCCCTCGACCTTCCAGCCGACGACGCGCTGGGTGAAGTCGACCATTGCGCTGGTGGTCGGCGCGACGATGGCCTCCAGGATAGGGTCGCCGCGGCGCTGGTTGACCGACCAGGGGAAGGGATCGTCGCCGGTGACGTTGGAATCGTACCAGCTGCCGACGCGGCCCTCCCGCTTGTAGAGCTCGCGCAGGAAGGCGCGGCTGTCGATGCGCCCGCCCATGCGCTGCACGGTCTGGGCGTCCAGGCCGGTGTAGGCGGCCACCTTCTGCTCGATCCGCTGCTCGGCGGCGGCGTCGGTGCGGCCCTTGAGGAAGTCGGTGACGAACTCGCCGCGGGCGTAGGACTCGACGTCGGCCATGGTCTCCGGCGACAACGGCCGGCCCTGGCGCTCGTAGTTGGCGGCGGCCATCGACGGCAGGGTCACCGCCCAGGGCATGGGCGAGAAATCGCCGCCCGCCCAGCTCATGCCGTCGAGATAGGGCGAGACCAGCACCACGCCGGAGACGCCGACCCCGAGGTCGACCTGCAGCGCGCGGGTGATGCGCGGGCCGCGGAAGCCGCCGTAGCTCTCGCCCACGACGAACTTGGCCGAGTTCATACGACCGTTCTTCTGCAGCCAGTCGTAGACGATGCGCGAGAGGTACTTGATGTCCTGCTTGACGCCGTAGAACGCCTTCTTGGTCTCCTCCTTGCCGACCAGCGAGCGCGAATATCCGGTGCCGACCGGATCGATGAAGACGAGGTCTGTGAACGGCAGCCAGCTGCCCGGATTGTCGCGCAGGATGGGCGCGTCGGACGGGGCGTCGCCCTGGGCGCCGAACTGCACCCGCTTGGGCCCGATGGCGCCGAGGTTCAGGTAAACCGACGCCGCGCCCGGGCCGCCGTTGAAGGCGAAGGTCACCGGCCGGCCGCCCGCGGGGGCGCCGTCCAGGGTGTAGGCGGTGAAGACGATCTCGGCGATCTTCTTGCCGCTCTCGTCGCGGACCGGAAGCGAGCCGACCGTGGCCGTGTACTTGTACGTCTGCCCCTGGATCACCGCAGTCTGCTTGACGCTGGCGTCCGCCGGGAAGGCCGGCAGGTCGATCGAGGGCTTCTTCTCCTTCTCGCCCGCGGCCTCCGGCTTGTCGTCGGCGGCAAGGGACACGGCCGGCGCGGCGGCGAACGAAAGGGCCGCAACGGCGGCGGCGGCGAGGAAGACGCGGCGCATTCAGGGAGACTCCGGCGGGTCGAATAGCGGAAGCGCGGAGTGTTAGCCGAAATCCGGCCTGTGGGAGCGGCCGGCGCGAAGATGACGCGGATTTAATCTTCCGGGCCATCAGACCGCGGAACATGACCGCGAATTAAGTCGCGGGCGCCGAGGCGATCGATAGCATCGATCTCCATGAAAACTCTGCTGCTCTCCGCCGCCGCGGCGGTCCTCCTCGTCGCGGGCGCCGTCCAGGCCCAGACCCCGGTCGGCCCCCTGCCCCCGTTCAGTTCAGTCGAGCTCAGGCACGGCGGCCGCGTCGTGTTGCGCGAAGGGCCGCAGCAGAGCGTCACCCTGCTCCAGGGCAGCCTGGCCTACACCGACATCAAGGTGCGCCGCGACAACGGGCTGCAGCGCTCCGGAAAGCTGGTGATCGAGGCCTGCGCCCGGAAATGCCCAAACCGCTATGACCTGACCGTGCTGGTCACCGCGCCGCGCCTGAAGGCGGTCGCCGTCGACGAGGGCGGCGAGATCCGCGCCGAAGGAGCGTTCAACCGCCGGGGCTCGCTCGCCGCGGCCGTCGACGGGGGCGGCTCGATCGACATCCGCGCCATCCCGGCGGCCAACGTCGCCGCGGCCATCGACGGCGGTGGTCGCATCCTGACCGCGCCGCGCACGTCGCTGGCGGTGGCGATCGATGGCGGGGGCGAGGTGCTCTACACCGGCGATCCCGCCCTGGTCACCGCCATCGACGGCGGCGGCAAGGTGCGCAGGATCTCCGACGTGGCCCGTTGATGCCGGGCGCGCCTACTTCGCCGCCACTCCGGCCGCATTGACCGGGCTCTCGGCCTTCAGCGTCGCGACCCCGTTCACGGCGGCCTTCGCCCAGGACTTGAACATCATCTCGAAGTCGGCGCGGTTGCTGACGCTGGTGCGCCGGCTGGCGGCGAAGCCGCCGGTGGTGTCGCCGATCATGCGCCGGTCCGCCGCACCGCCGAGCAACGCTCCGGTGGTCGAGTCCCGAACCTCCAGGATCAGGGTCGCCTCGCCGGCGTCGACGGCGAAGGTGTATGAGCGGCCGGCGGTCGGGATGTCCGGCGCGTTGACCGCCAGGTTGACCACCCCGCTGCGGATGCGCAGGACGTCCGGCCCCGGCGTGGTGACCACCTCGTAGCCGGCCTCGGTGAAGGTGCGGGCGAAGATCTTCTCGAAGCCCTCGCGAACCTCCTGGGCGCCCTCGTTCGCCTTCTGCTCGCTGATCCGGCCCTCAAGGCCCATCTTCGAGCGGTTGTAGTCGCGCAGCCATCCCTTCCTGAACGCCACCTCGGTGGGGTCGAGCATGACCTTGGTATAGGGCCGGAAGTCGGCGCCCGGCAGCAGGAAGACCGCGTCGGCGCGCTTGGACTTGACCTGGACCAGCCCGTCCCAGGGTCCGGGCGTCGCGGCCGAGGCGGGCGCCGCCAGGGCGAGGCAGACAGCCGCCGAGAGGGCGGCGAAGCGCAGGGTCATGGGCGTGACCTTCCTACCGTTCCAGCGTGACTGTCATCGGTCACGCCGCGGCGGCTGCCCATCGGGCGAAACCCCGAGCTTGGCGAGATGGGTGGCGGGTCGGCTCCGTCCCGACGGTCTAGGCCGGACCGCCGCCGCCTCTGCAGGTGGGCGGATCGGTGGGCGAAGTCTGCACCGGGCAGGCCTTCAGGCAGGCGGCCCCCGTCTCGGTGTTCTTGTTGATGCAGTCGATCCGCGCCTGCCCCTCCGGGTTGTTGGCGATGCAGGCATTGTACCCGTCGCTCGTCTGCTTCGAGCAGCGGCTCGAGCAGTCGGACCAGCTCGAATCGTAGGTGCACTGCCAGAATTCCGGGCTCGCGAAGAAGTCCGCGAGCGGATTACCCGTCGGGAAGCTGTGGGCGGTCCGGAGCTTGGCGCGCACGTCGCGGTTCTGCTCCTGCAGCGCGCCCACCTGCTTCTCCAACTCGGCGATCCGCTTGTCGCTTCCTCCGGCGCCGGCGCCGGAGCCTCCGCAGCCCGACACGCACAAGGCGGCGCCGAGGGCGAACACGAGCACAGTCGATTTCATGACGGCCTCCCGTGGATTACCGCACACTCATCAGGCCGGGCTTTGAGCCTGCCCATCAGGTGAAACCCCGAGTCCGGCCTCTGCGCCGACCCGAGGCGCCTGGGCTTTGCCGCTTGCGCCGGCCATCGCGCCCCGCTCAACTGAGGCTCCGCCGCCTCGGGGATTCCATGCGCCAGAGCGATCGTCCGGGCTGGGCCACCCTGCTGGCCTATGCCTCGCCCTCCCTGCCGCTGGCCGGGCTCGGCCTGCCGCTCGTCGTTCACCTGCCCACCTACTACGCCCGGGAGATCGGCCTGCCGCTGGCCGCCGTCGGCTCGGCCTTCCTGATGGTGCGGCTGATCGACGTGGTGTTCGACCCGCTGATCGGCTGGGGGATGGACCGCACACGCACCCGGCTCGGCCGCTTCCGGCCCTGGCTGATCGCGGCGACGCCGGTGCTGATGCTGGCCTCGGCCATGCTGTTCTTCGCCCGGCCCGGCGTCGACCTCGGCTACCTCTGGCTCTGGCTGCTGGTCGGATACCTGGGTTTCTCGATGGGATCTCTGTCGCAGACCGCCTGGGGAGCGGTGCTGTCGCCCGATTACGACCAGCGCTCGCGCATCTACGGCTTCTGGCAGGCCGGCAATGTGGTGGGCATGCTGCTGATCCTGGCGCTGCCGCCGCTGCTCGAGCTCGGCTTCAAGGCGGGGCACGCGGCGGGCATCCACGCCATGGGCTTGTTCGTGGTGATCCTGATGCCGATCACCGTGGCGCTGGCGGCATGGCGGGTCGGCGAGCCGATCAAGGCCAGCCAGCACCAGGGAAGGCTCTCGGACTACCTCGGCCTGTTCCGCTTCCCGGCGGTGCGCAACCTGCTCATCTCCGACCTGCTGCTCGGCTGGGCGCCCGCGATCACCGGGGCGCTGTTCCTGTTCTACTTCGACCAGATCAAGGGCGTGCCGCAGGACAAGGCCGGCCTCTACCTGCTGATCTATTTCTTCTCCGGCCTGCTTGGCGCGCCGCTGTGGGCGTGGCTCGCCAGCCGGATGGGCAAGCACAAAGCCCTGGCGGTCGTCTGCGGCGTGATCGTGCTCAGCCTGCTGATCCTGATGGCCGTCCCCTTCACCAACCTTCCGCTGGGGATAGGCATCATGCTGCTGGGGGGCCTGCCCTTCTCGGGCGGGGCGCTCCTACTCCGCGCCATGCTGGCTGACGTCGGCGACGAGATCCGGCTCGCCGGCGGAGTCGACCGGACGGGGCTGCTCTATTCGATCTTCACCGGCACGCGGAAGATCGCCGACATGCTGGCGATCATGACCTTCATGGCGCTGGCCTGGCTGGGCTTCGACCCCAAGGCGGCCGGCAACTCGCCCGAAGCGCTGGCGGGGCTGCAGCTTCTCTTCATCGGCCTTCCCTGCCTGCTCGCGGTGCTGGCGGCCATCGTCGTCCTGCGCTACCCGCTGACCCACGAACGCCACGCCGAGATCCGGGCCGAGCTGGAACGGCGCGGCCCGCAGCCCGCCGCCTGAGACCATGTCCGACCCGGTCCACGATCCCGACCTGCATCCCGTCTTCCGCCTGGTGGAGGTGATGGCGCGCCTGCGCGACCCGGACGGCGGCTGCCCCTGGGACCTGGAGCAGGACTTCTCGACCATCGCGCCTTACACCATCGAGGAGGCCTACGAGGTCGCCGACGCGATTCAGAAGGGCGACATGGAGCATCTGAAGGAGGAGCTCGGCGACCTGCTGCTGCAGGTGGTCTACCACGCCCGCATGGCCGAGGAGGCCGGCGCGTTCGCATTCAGGGATGTGGCGGAAACGATATCAGACAAGATGATACGGCGGCATCCTCACGTGTTCGGTGAGGACGAGGTGGAGTCGGCCGCCCACCAGACCAGCCGCTGGGAGGCGATCAAGGCGGCCGAGCGCAAGGCCAAGGCGGACAAGGCGGAAGCGCCGCACAGCGCACTCGACGGCGTGCCGGTCGGCCTCCCTGCCCTCACCCGGGCGCTGAAGCTCACCGCCCGCGCCGCCCGCGTCGGCTTCGACTGGCCCTCGGAGCGCGAGGTGCTCGACAAGCTTGCCGAGGAAGTCGCCGAGCTCGAGGTGGAGATCGCCGCCGGCGACCGGGCCAAGGCGCGCGAGGAGGTCGGCGACATGCTGTTCGTGCTGGCCAACCTCGCCCGCAAGCTCGACGTCGAGCCCGAGGACGCTCTGCGCTCCGCAAACGCCAAGTTCACCCGCCGCTTCCACCACATTGAGGCGCGTCTCGCCGAGGACGGCCGCACCGCCGCCCAGTCGGATCTGGCCGAGATGGATGGCCTCTGGGACGAGGCCAAGACAATCGAGCGAGCCTGAGCCGGGCCGGTCTCAACCGCCAGTTTTCTACAGTTCGCGCCGCCGCGATCCCCGGCTAGCCTCCGTGGGTAACCTGGGACAGTGGCATGGCGACCATCAACGGCACCGCGAACGGCGAGCACCTCGATGGCGGCGCGGCGAGCGACGTCATCTTCGGCTTCGGCGGCAACGACATCATCACCGGCGGCGCGGGTATCGACACCATGTGGGGCGGCGACGCCGACGACCGGCTGACCGGCGCGGTCGAAGCCGACGCTCTCTACGGCGAGGCCGGCAATGACACCATTCGCACCGGCGGGGGCGTGGACAGCATCGACGGCGGCGACGGCGACGACCGCGTCGAGATCACCGACGCGACGACCTTGACTAACGGCCAGCTTTTCGGCGGCGCGGGGTTGGACGAGCTGGTCGCCATCGAGACGGTCAACCTCATCGGCGGTTTCTCGGCGGCCAATGGGTTCGAACGCCTGCGCTACGTCGACTTTCTGACCCGGCTGGTCGGCGACGCCAACGCCAACGTCATCGACCTGTCCGGCTTCGAGGTCGAGCTCGAGGACGCGGGCGGCATGGCCCGGGTGGAGGGCGGCGACGGCGACGATCGGCTCACCGGCTCCGCTGTCTCCGATTCACTGCGCGGCGGCCTGGGCGACGACATCCTGAAGGGCGGCGACGGCGACGACCTGCTGATCGGCGACGGCGGATCGAACACCCTGATCGGCGGCGACGGCGCCGACGAGCTGTCCCTGATCAGCAGCGCCGGAGGCAGCGCGGACGGCGGCGGCGGCAACGACAGCCTCAGAGGGGGCCTTGGGCCGACCTTGCTGACCGGCGGTTCGGGCGCCGACGTTCTAGAGGCGCGCGGCGACGGCAACAGCCTGAACGGCGGCGCCGGCGACGACAAGCTCGACATCTTCAACGCCACCACTGTGGCGCAGCTCATCGGCGGCGCCGGCTTCGACTTCATCTTCATGTCCCACAACGACGGGCTGGCGATGAACGAGTTCTCGGCCGCGGCTACCGGGATCGAACAGATCAGCTTCAGCGTCGGGACAACGGGCTACATCACCACGACCGACGGCGACGACGATTTCGACTTCTCCGGCATCGCCATGGTCGGCGGCGCGCCAGACCTGGCTGCGGGGAACGGCAACGACCGGGTGGTCGGCAGCGGCGAGGGAGAGGAGATTCTCGGCCAGGCCGGCGCCGACACCCTCAACGGCGGCGGGGGCCACGACACCCTCGTCGGCGGCGCCGGCATGGACCTGTTGAGCGGAGGCGGCGGGAACGACAGCCTTTCCGGCGGCCTGCATGCCGACCGGCTGTTCGCGGTCGATGGATCCGACACGCTCGACGGCGGCGGCGGGGCGGATCTAATGACCGCGGGCCTGGGCGCCGACCGCTTCGTCTACCGCACCGCCTTCGACTCGGTCGCGGGCTCCATGGACCGGATCATCGACTTCGACCTCGCGGTCGACCGGATCGACCTCTCGCCCGTCGACGCCGACGTCTATACCGACGGCGATCAGGCCGCCGTCGTGGTCTCCGCCTTCAGCGAGACCGCGGGCGAGCTGATCTTGAGCTACAACGCCGCCAAGGGCTGGACCAAGGTGATGCTCGACGTCAGCGGCGACGCGGTCGCCGACCTGGTGATCCGGGTGGACGGCGAGATCACGGCCGGCGGGTTGATCCTCTAGGCGTCAGAGCACGAGATCGCCAGAGTCGACCACCCCGATCACCACGATGGTGAGGTCGGCCGCGCGGTCGCCGGCCGCGTCGAACTGCAGGATCGCGACCCCGATCCCGGGGTTGGAGACCAGCGAAAGCTGGCCGGCCACTCCGGTCAGGCTGGTCGCGACCACCTGGGTCACGTCGAGTGCGCCGAGGTCGATCTCGTCTACGCCGTGGGCGAAGTCGAGTATGTTGTCGGTCGATCCGTCGGCGTCGGCGGCCTTGAACTGGAAGACGTCTGCGCCGGCTCCGCCAGTGAGGCTGTCGGCCCCTTCGCCGCCGATCAGGACGTCGGAGCCGGCCCCGCTGGTGAGGCTGTCGGCGCCGCGAGCGCCCTTCAGCAGGTCGTCGCCGTCGCCGCCGTTCAGGATGTCGTCGCCGTTGTTGCCGAAGATTCGGTCGTCGCCGCCGCCGCCGTTGAGCGTGTCGCGACCGGCCGCGCCGGTGATGGTGTCGTCGCCGGCCGTGCCGGTCAGGCTGTTGTCGAACTTGTCGCCGTTGATGACGGCCATGGGGAGATCCTTCGCGCGCACGTCATCATGAAACGGCGGCGGAAATGCAGCTACACCAGAAGGTGGTTAACGCGATTTCTCGACACCCCAGGACGCAATCCGGCGAAACCCCTACTGCGCCGCTTCCCGGAGCACCGCGTCGGGGAACAGGCGCTCGAACCGGCCCAGGGCCTGGCTGTCGAGCCTGACGCTGAGGCGCACGACGCCGTCGTCCTCGTCCGTGCGGTCGACGACGCGGCCGTGGCGGTAGAGCCAGGCCAGCGCCTCGCCATCGCCGGCCTCCAGGCAGGCCTCGATCGGCGCCCCCTGGTCGACCAGCTCGGTGAGGAACTCGAGCAGTTGGGCGCAGCCCTCGCCGGTGACGGCGGAGACGGCGACGGCCGGCGCGCCGGTGCTTCCCTCCCCGCGCCGCACCGCGCGCGACAGCAGGCTGGCGCGCTCCTCGGCGGGCAGGAGGTCGATCTTGTTCCAGACTTCGACGATGGCGCGGCCCGAGTCCGGCCCGGCGCCCAGCTCCTCCAGCACCGCCTCGACGTCGGCCTTCTGTGCCTCACTGTCGGGGCCGGAGACGTCGCGCACGTGCAGGATGACGTCGGCCTCCTGCACCTCTTCCAGGGTGGCGCGGAATGCTTCGACCAGCTCGTGCGGCAGATCGGAGATGAAGCCCACGGTGTCGGACAGCGCCGCGGGGCGGCCGTTGGGCAGCCGGAGCTCGCGCACCGTCGGATCCAGCGTGGCGAACAGCATGTCGCGCGCCTCGACCTTCGCCGCGGTCAGCCGGTTGAACAGGGTGGACTTGCCGGCGTTGGTGTAGCCGACCAGCGCAAGCGTCGGGAACGGCGTGCGGGCCCGCGCCTCGCGATGGAGCGCGCGGGTGCGGCGCACCTCCTCGAGCTCCTTCTTCATCTTGGCGATGCGGTCGGCGATCTGGCGCCGGTCGAGCTCGAGCTGCCGCTCGCCGGGGCCGCCGGTCTTGCCGAGGCCGCCGCGCTGGCGTTCCAGGTGGGTCCAGGTGCGCACCAGGCGGGATCGCTCGTAGGCGAGCCTGGCCAGCTCCACCTGCAGCGTGCCTTCGCGGGTCCGCGCGCGGCGGGCGAAGATCTCCAGGATCAGGCCGGTGCGGTCGACGACCTTGGCCTCCCAGGCCTTCTCCAGATTGCGCTGCTGGATCGGCGAGAGCTGATCGTCGACGACGACGACGCCGGTCTCGAGCCCGCGCACCACGGTCGCCAGCTCCTCGACCTTGCCGCGGCCGAACAGGGTGGCGGGCGCCGGCGCGCGCAGCGGCGTGACGCGGGCGTCGCGGACCTTCAGGTCGAGCGCCTCGGCGAGGCCCACGGCCTCGGCCAGCCGCGCGTCGGGGTCGCGCAGGTTGGGCGCATTGGCCCGGAGCGGGTGGATGACGAGGGCGGCCTCTACCGGAGGCCTGCGGTCAATCGAGCGTTCGGTCAATCTTCGTCCGTGTCGCCGGGCTCGTAAAGCTGCACCGGCTGGGAGGGCATGATGGTGGAGATGGCGTGCTTGTAGACGAGCTGCGCCTGGCCGTCGCGGCGGAGCAGGACGCAGAAGTTGTCGAACCAGGCGACCACGCCCTGCAGCTTGACGCCGTTGACCAGATAGATGGTCAACGGGGTCTTCGACTTGCGCACGCTGTTCAGGAAGGTGTCCTGCAGGTTCTGTTTCTTGTCCTGAGCCATCGGAGGTTCGCCCCCTTCTCCTTTCGACCGGGAGCCCCAACGGCTCCCACACACAAACAGGTCTCTTGGGGCCGACTGTTTAAGGCCCCCTTCCCGGCTGATCAAACCGCCTGAGTCAGACGGCGGTTGCGCGGGCGTGGTCGAGATATAGGGAGCGGAGCCGCTGTGCGACAGGCCCTGGCTTACCGTTTCCGACCCGCGCGCCATCCACCGATGTGATCGGCATGACGAAGGCCGAGGCCGAGGTGACGAAGGCCTCTCGCGCCTGCTTGGCGTCGTCCACCGAGAACGGCTGCTCGGCCACGTCCATGCCCGCGCCGCGGGCGACGTCGATCAGGCTGTGGCGTGTGATTCCGCGCAGGATGTTGCAGTTGGTGTCGCGCGTTCGCAGCCGCCCGTCGGCGTCGACGATCCACGCGTTGGTCGAGGAGCCCTCGGTGACGAGGCCGAGGTCGTCGACGAACCAGGCCTCGAAGGCGCCCGCGCCCCTCGCTTTCTGCTTGGCCATGGCGTTGGCCAGCAGGCCCACCGTCTTGATGTCGCAGCGGCCCCAGCGGTTCTCCGGCGTGGTCACCACGCCCACCCCCTTCGCGGCGCGGGCCTCGATGGCCGCGACGTCGATCCGCTTGGCGGTGGCCACCACCGTCTGCGGCGTATCGGCCGGCGGGAAGGCGTGGTCGCGCGGAAACGTCCCACGCGTCACCTGGATGTAGACCAGGCCGTTCCGCACCCGGTTGCGCCGGATGGTCTCGCGCAGCACGACCTGCAGCGCCCGCTGGCTCATGGCGGGGGGCATCGACAGCTCGCCCAGGCTGCGCTCCAGTCGCCGGGCGTGCCCCGCCCACTCGACCAGCCTGCCGTCGAGCACCGCCCAGACCTCGTAGACACCGTCGGCGAACTGGAAGCCGCGGTCCTCCACGTGCACGCAGGCGCGCGCCATCGGCACATACTGCCCGTTCACGTACGCGATCCGGGACATCAGGCGTCCTCGGTCTCTTCCATGCCGCGGGCCGACGCCACGCCGAGGGATTTCAGCTTTCGGTGCAGCGCCGATCGCTCCATGCCGATGAAGGCGGCGGTGCGCGAGATGTTGCCGCCGAAGCGCATGATCTGGGCGTTCAGGTACTCGCGCTCGAACACCTCGCGGGCGTCGCGCAGAGGCAGGGCGATGATCCGCTCGGCCCCGATGGCGCCGGCGGCGGCCGACTGGGCGACCTCGGCCGGCAGCATCTCCGCGGTGATCGGCTCGGCAGGGTCGCCGGTGGCCAGGATCAGCAGCCGCTCGACGTTGTTGCGAAGCTGCCGCACGTTGCCGGGCCACTGGTGGACCTGCAGCGTCGCCACCGCGTCTTCCGCCAGTTTGCGCCGCGGAAGCCCGGTGGCCTCGGAGATGCGGTCGATGAAGTAGTCGACCAGCTCGGCGATGTCCTCGCGCCGTTCGGCCAGCCCGGGCACGCGGATCGGCACCACGTTCAGCCGGTGGAACAGGTCCTCGCGGAAGCGGCCCTCGGCGATCTCGGTGCGGCACTCGCGCGAGGTCGACGAGATCACCCGCACGTCCACCTGCACGTCGTTGGCCCCGCCCACGCGCCGGAACCGCTGGTCGACCAGCACCCGCAGGATCCGCCCCTGCGTCTCGCGGGGCATGTCGCAGATCTCGTCGAGGTAGAGGGTGCCGCCGTGGGCCCGCTCGAAGACGCCGATCTTGGAGGGACGGCCGCTCTCGCCCTCCTCGCCGAACAGCTCGGCGTCGACGCGCTCCGGCGTCATGCCGGCGGCCGCGATGGCGACGAACTCGCCCTTGCCGCGGGAACTCGAGCTGTGGATCAGCCGCGCCGCCAGCTCCTTGCCCGAGCCGGGCGGGCCCGAGATCATGATCCGGCTGTTGGCCGGCGCGACCTTGGCGATCAGCTGTCGCAGCTGTTGGGCGGCCGCCGAATGCCCGATCAGGCCGTCGGGTGTGATCGCCTGGGTGCGCAGCCGGCGGTTCTCGCGGCGCAGGCGCGCCGCCTCCAGCGCCCGCTCGATCACCAGCAGCAGACGGTCGGACTTGAACGGCTTCTCCAGGAAGTCGTAGGCGCCACGCTTGATGGCGCTGACGGCGGTCTCGATGTTGCCGTGGCCGGAGATCATCACCACCGGCAGGTCGGGATCCATCTTTCTGACCAGGTCGAGCAGCTCGAGCCCGTCCATCCCCCCGCCCTGCATCCAGATGTCGAGCAGCAGCAGCGAAGGCCGCCGCGCCCGGATGGCGGCCAGGGCCGCTTCCGAGTTGGACGCGGTGCGCACCGCATAGCCCTCGTCGTCGAGGATGCCCGAGACCAGGTCGCGGATATCCGCCTCGTCGTCGACAACCAGAATGTCGGCAGCCATCAGGTCTTCTCTCACGCCTTGGCCGCGTCATGGGACGCGGCGGTGAGGCCGTCCTCGCGGACGGCCGGTGTTTCGTTCGGGCCCCTGGGGAAGCGCAGAAGCGCCAGCGCGCCACGCCCGTTCCGCGCGTCGAGCAGGCTCAGCTCGCCGCCGTGGTCCTCCAGGATCCGTTTCACGATCGCGAGACCCAGGCCCGTGCCCTTCTCGCGCGTCGTCACATAGGGCTCGGTCAGCCGCTCGCGGTGGCTTTCCGGCAGGCCCACGCCGTTGTCCTCGATCTCGATGACCACGTCCTCCACGTCCTCGACGAGTCGGGCGGTGATGTGGCCCTTCAGGTCGTGCTCGACGTGACGGCGGGCGGCGACGGCCTCGCCGGCGTTCTTCAGCACATTGGTCAGGGCCTGGCCGACCATTCGTGCGTCGGCGGTGATCTCCAGCGGCCACTGCGGCTGCTCAAGCTCGATCGAAGTCTCGGGCTCCGCGACCCGCTGCGCGAACACCGCCTGGCGCAGCAGCTCGTTCACGTCGACCGGGGCGAACCGGGGCTGGGGCATGCGGGCGAAGGAAGAGAACTCGTCCACCATCCGGCCGATGTCGCCCACCTGGCGGATGATCGTGTCGGTGCAGCGGTCGAAGGTCTCGAGGTCGCCGGTGATCTCGGCGCGGTACTTGCGCCTCAGCCGCTCCGCCGAGAGCTGGATGGGCGTCAGCGGGTTCTTGATCTCGTGGGCGATGCGCCGCGCCACGTCCTTCCAGGCGGCGTTGCGCTGGGCCGAGACCAGGCGGGTGATGTCGTCGAAGGTGAGCACCAGGCCGCCGTCCGCGGCGCGGCTGGCGCGCACGTTCAGCCGCCGCGCCTCGTGGCCGCGGACCACGTCGATCTCCGCTTCGGCCGAGCCCCGGCCGGCCTTGGACACCACCTCGTTCAGCTCCGGCGCGGCCTCGGCCAGCCGCCGCCCGGTCGGATCGCCCTCGATGCCCAGCAGGATCGGCGCGCGCTGGTTGGCGGCGGAGATGCGGCCGGACTTGTCGACGCCCATGACCCCGGCGCTGACGCCCGACAGCACGGTCTCGATGAACTGCCGACGCGATTCCGCCTCCAGGCCCGCGGCGCGCAGCGCTGCCTGCTGGCCCTGCAGGTCGTCGGTCATCCGGTTGAATGCGTGCGACAACACGGCGATCTCCTCCGGATCCTCGTGCGCCTCGACCCGGACCGAGAGGTCGCCGCCGGCGACCCGGTCGGCCGCCTGCACCAGGCGCGCGACGGGCGCGGCGATGGCGGCGGCGGCGGCGAGGCCCAGCCAGACCGCGCCGACCAGCACCAGCAGCACGGTGTCGATGTAGCTGAGCGCGAACACTGCCTGGATCTGGCGGCGGTTCCGGTCGGCCTCGCGGTAGGCCTGCAGCGAGCCCTCGGTGGCGCGCAGGTGGTTCAGGATGCCGGGGTCGACGCGGCGGACGACGTAGACGTAGGCGTCGTCATAGTCCTTCAGCCTGTACAGCGCCCGCAGCAGGTCGGCCTGCTCGAACGGGCGGATCACCACGTCGGTGTTGGCGTCGCGGATGGTCGCGGGCGGCGGGGCCACGAAGGCGGGCGCGCTGGGCGCCTCGGCCGACGCCAGCACCCTGCCCTCCCCGTCGATCACATAGGCGGCCGGGAAGTAGCGGTTGACCGCCTGGCCCTCGAGGATGCGGCCGTAGCTCACCGGGCTCTGGCGGAACAGCGGCGCGGCCCGGTTCAGGTCGGTCGCCATGGCCAGGATGTCGCCGTAGGTCGTGCGGGTCTGCTCGTTGACGTAGGACTTGGCGACGGTTGCCGAACGCTCGACCACCCTGCGGACGGTATCGGAGAACCAGCTCTCCACCCCGCGGGTGACCAGCACGCCGAAGAACAGGGCAACCACGATGGCCGGCAGCACCGCCGCCGTGCCGAACAGCACCACGAAGCGCAGGTGCAGGCGCGCGCCGGCCTCTTCACGGGCGCCGAACAGCTGCACCACCCGCAGCCCGACCGCCGCGGCGAGCGCCAGGATGAGCAGCAGATCGACCAGCAGCAGCGCCAGGATGAAGCGGCTGGCCGGACCGATCGGCCCGCCGCCGGGCGCCTGGGCGGCCAGGAAGACGCAGAGCACCGTCAGCGCGGAGGCGACGCCGTAGCCCAGGCCGAGCAGCACGCGCCGGCCCGAGCGGGGCAGGTCCGGCGACACGCGGCGCGGACGGACGGGCTCCTCGGATTCGGCGGCGCGAACGGTCACAGGGCAAGCCTAGCCAGGGGTGTGCCCTGTTTTCAACACCAATGTGGCAGAGATGCGTCACTTCCCCGGTACTGGACATCGCCAGCGCCCTCCCCGAAACAGCCGGAATGCGATTTGCCGCTGTCATCCTCGCCGCCGGTTCCGGCGCCCGCGCAGGCGGAGCGCCGAAGCAGTGGCGCGCGCTCGCGGGCCGGCCGGTGCTACGCTGGTCGGCCGAGGCGCTCGCGTCGGCCGGCGCCGAGCGGCTGGTGGTGGTCGTGCCGCCAAGCGACGTCGAGCAGGCGAGAGTGGTGTTGGAGGGTCTGATCGCCGTCGTCGTCGCGGGCGGCGCCGAGCGCACCGATTCGGCGCGCGCCGGGTTGGACGCGCTCGCGGACGAGCCGCCCGCAGCGGTGCTGATCCATGACGCCGCGCGTCCATTCGTGACCCGGCGTCACGTCGAGGCGCTGCTCGACGCCCTGGCGTCTGCCGACGGGGCGGTCCCTGCCCTGCCCGTCGCCGACACCCTGAAGCGCGACTCGGCCGCGGGGTTGGCCACTGCGCCGCGCGAGGGCCTGCTGCGGGCGCAGACACCCCAGGCCTTCCGCTATGCCCCCATCCGCGACGCCTTCTCCCGGCTGGAGCCCGGCGCGACGGCCACCGACGACGCTGCGGTGCTGGAGCAGGCCGGCGGGCGCGTGATCGCCATCCCCGGCGATCCGAGGCTGATGAAGCTCACCTATCCGGAGGACTTCGCCATGGCCGAGGCGCTGGCTGGCGCCGCGCGGATCGTGCGCGTGGGCCAGGGCTATGACGTCCATCGCTTCGGGCCCGGCGACGCCGTCTGGCTCTGCGGTGTGCGCATCCCGCACACCCAGGGCCTGGTCGGCCACTCCGACGCCGACGCCGGTCTGCACGCGCTCACCGACGCCATACTGGGAGCCGCGGGCGAAGGCGACATCGGCCAGCACTTCCCGCCGTCCGATCCCCGCTGGGAGGGCGCCTCGTCCGACCGCTTCCTGACCCACGCGCTGGACATGCTGCGGGCGAAGGGCGGGATCCTGCTGCACGCCGACGTCACCCTGATCTGCGAGGCCCCGAAGATCGGACCGCACCGCGACGCCATGCGGACGCGGCTCGGCGAGCTGTTGGGCCTTCCCCTCGACCGGGTCAGTGTAAAGGCCACGACCACCGAGGGCCTGGGGTTCACCGGCCGCGGCGAGGGTCTCGCCGCCCAGGCGATCGTCAGCGCAGAGTCGCCGCGATAGACTGCCGGGCCTGGGCGATCACCGCGCCGATCACATTGGTGTAGTCGTCGGTCCAGGGCCTGGCGCTGGGCTTGGGCTCGCTCCATCCGGTCTTGCCGCGGTAGCGCTCCAGCGCCTCGGGCGAGCGAGAGATCAGCAGGACATACTGGGAAGACACGATCGCCGAGGGCGTGCCCGCCGTGGTCCAGAACTCCCCCGCCAACGCATGCGCCCCGGCCGCCTTGGCCGCCGCCGCCGCCGGGCCGCGCAGGTCCATGTTGCGGTTGGACAGGTGCAGCACCGCGACGCCGTCGGGCTTGATCACGCGCAGGTACTCGCGCACGCCTTCCACGGTCAGCAGGTGGCTCGGCACCGCGTCCGACGAGAATGCGTCGACCAGCAGCAGGTCAGAGGAGGCCGCCGGCGCCGCCGCCAGCTTCAGGCGCGCATCGCCGAGCACCACGTCGACCGGACCTTGGGCGCAGCCGCCGATGAAGCTGAAGTGCGCCGGGTCGAAGGCCAGCTTCGCCATTAGCGGATCGATCTCGTAGAAGCGCATGCGGTCGGCCTTGCGCACATAGCTGGCGACCGTCCCGGTCCCCAGGCCGACGGCCCCGATGTTCAGCGCCGGCTTGGCCGCCATCTCGGTTGTGAACACCCGGCCGATCAGGGTGGGGCGGGCGTAGTAGGTGGTAGTCCGACAGCGCTGCGCCGGGTCCATGAACTGGACCCCGTGCATGGTCGTGCCGTGGGTCAGGTACCGCAGGGTCCCGTACGGCTTGGTCTTCACGTCCTCGATGTGGGCCACGCCGAAGAAGCTCCGGTGGTTCTCCTGCTTGCCGTAGGACTGGATGGCGCAGGCGAGCGCGAGCGCGCCGTACAGCAGCGTGATCGGCCGCGTGCGGGTGCGGATCAGCACGGCCGCCGCCGCGGGCGCGAGGGTCAGGGCCGCCACCAGCAGGTCGGGCACCTTGAGCTGCGGGATCAGCAGCGGGGCGGTCCACACCAGGCCCATGCCCAGCCACGCCTTGTCGTGGATGCTCAGGGGCGCGCGGGACCACGGCCGCGCCAGGCAGGCCAGCACCAGCACGGCAGGATATTCCCAGACACCGTTGAACAGCACCGGGGCGAGGAAGGCGTTGAACGCGCCCCCGAGCACGCCGCCGACCGACATGGCCAGGTAGAACTCGGTGAGCCGTCCCTCCTCGGGCCGCCGCGCCACCAGCTGGCTGTGGCAGACCAGGGCGGTCACGAAGAAGGCCGACAGGTGGATGAGCAGCGCAATCGGCATCGGCATGGCGCCGAGCCGCAGCGTCATCAGCGCCATCGGCGTCAGCGCGACCTGGGCAAGCAGCAGGTTGTAGGAGGCGGGCTTTCCCCGGGCGAAGGCGATGATGAAGGTGACCAGGTAAAGGATCAGCGGCGTCACCCACAGGAAGGGCGCGGAGGCGACGTCGGAGCTGATGTGGCCGGTGACGCCGACCAGCAGGCTGGAGGGCGCGGCCGCCAGCAGCACCCAGGTCAGCTTCTCGCGCCAGGCGACCGGCGGGGCCGTGGTGATGGCGGTCTTGGGCGCGATGGCCGCCGAGCGCCAGTTGAACGCGGCAAGCCCGGCCAGCCCGACGGCGAAGGTCCCGTAGCCGACGGTCCAGCTCAGGGCCTGCACCGACAGGCCGAGCGTGGGCTCGATGATCACCGGATAGGCGACCAGCGCGATCAGGCTGCCGAGGTTGCTGGCGGCATAGAGACCGTAGACGTCCTTGCCGCTGGGCGACACCAGGCCGAGCCTGGCGCACCAGGCCTGCAGCAGCGGCGCGGTCGCCGACAGCACGGCGAAGGGCGCCCCAATGCTGAGCGCCAGCACCAGCACCAGCCAGATCGCCGGCGCGCCGGTCCACGGCGCCCCAGCGGCCTGGGAGACGTGCAGGGGCAGGGTGAGCGCCGCCAGCGCCAGCACCGCGACGTGCACCACCATCTGCCGCCGGATCGAGCCGATCCGCTGCAGGAAGTGGGCGTAGGCGTAGCCGAGCAGCAGCGCGCCCTGGAAGAAGGCCAGGCTGGTGTTCCAGATCGCCGCCGACCCGCCCAGCAGCGGCAGCAGCATCTTGCCGACCAGGGGCTGGACCGAGAACACCAGGCTCGCCGAGACGAAGACGGCGATGGTGAACAGCCAGGGCGCGATGGAGAGCTGGCGCGCCATGGGCGCATCCGTTGTCGCGACTACGGTCATCTCGCTCTCCCCCACCACGCCCCCGAAGCGGACTTGCGACGCAGGCGCTGTCGCGGCGACACTGTCGCCGTTCAATGGTGAACACCCAGGAAATGACCACGCTCGACGAACAGGCCGCCCAGGTGCTCGACGCCGCCCGCGAAAAGGGCGTGCGCATCGCCACGGCCGAAAGCTGCACCGGCGGTCTGGTCGCCGGCGCGCTGACCGCGATCGCCGGCTCCTCCGACGTGGTCGAGGCCGGCCTGGTCTCCTATTCCAACGACGCCAAGACCACGCTGCTCGGCGTTCCGGCCGATCTCATCGCCCGCCACGGCGCCGTCTCGGCCCAGACCGTCCGCGCCATGGCCCAGGGGGCGCTGGCGCGGACCGGCGCCTCCCTCTCGGTGGCGATCACCGGGATCGCGGGGCCGGGCGGCGGCTCGGACGACAAGCCGGTCGGCCTGGTCTATTTCGCGACGGCGATGACCGGCGGCGAGATCACGCTCCACCGCGAGCTCTTCCACGGGCTCGACCGCGCCGGGGTGCGCGAGGCCTCGGTCGTGGTCGCGCTCGGCCTGCTGCTGGACCGGCTGGCCTGATGCCCGACACCGGCCGGATCGACTGGCGCCGCTTCCCGGGCTCGGCCCTGTCGCGCCGTGCGCTCTCGGTCGCCGGCGCACGCCAGGCCGAGCTGCGCCATGCGGTGCGGGTTCTGGTCGCCGTCGCCGCCACCTTCGCCCTGACCACCGCCATGGGCATCCAGGGCTTCTGGGCGGTGTTCACCGCGGTGATCGTGGTCCAGGCCTCGACCGGCGCCACCATCAGCGCGGTGCGCGACCGGCTGATCGGCACGCTCCTGGGCGGCCTTGTCGGCGCAGCGGCGTCCTCGATCCCCGCGGCGGACCTCTGGGCCAGGAGCGGCGTGCTCGCGGTCACCGTGGCGGTCCTGACCTTCGCGGTCGCGCTCAGGCCCTCCCTGAAGGCGGCGCCGATCACCGCGGCCATCGTCCTTCTCGGGGTCACGCCGGGCATATCGCCGCTGCAGGGCGCGCTCCTGCGAGTCGTCGAGGTGATCCTGGGCTCCGCCGTCGGCGTCGGGGCCGCCCTCCTGGTCTTCCCCGCCCCTGCCCGCCGCACCGCGCTGGAGCGCGCCTCGCGGACCATGCTGGTGCTGCGCGACCTGCTGGGGCAGCTCGAGCGGCGCCTCGCAGGCGAGCAGAACCGCGAGGAGGTCTACGAATCGCACCTCCAGATCCGTGGCGCGCTCAAGGGGGTCGAGGACGTGGTCACCGAGGCCGCCACCGAGCAGGCCACGCACCTCGGCGAGCAGGCTCCGGAGGCGGTGCTGCGCACCCTCTGGCGCATCCGCAACGACACGGTGATCGTCGACCGGGCGTTGCGCGAATCCCTGCCGGAGAGTGTGGCCGACCAGATCACCTCGGCCGCGGCCGGCATGCTGGCCGCCTCGGAGCGCCACCTGACGCGCTGCGCCGAGGCGATCGCGGCGGGCAAGACCGTCGACGACGCCGAGCTGGTCGCCGGCCACGAGGCGTTCGAGCGCCGCATCGAGGCCTTCCGCGCGGCCAAGCTCACCGGCGCCCTCGACTTCGACGACGCGGCCCGCGTGTTCGGCCTGATCTTCGGCCTGCAGAGCCTGTTCGTGAACCTGACCGACCTCGGCGACCGCATCGACGAGGCCGCGCCTCAGCCCAGGGCGCCCTGGGCCCCGCTCGGCTGGGCGTAGAGCCGTTTCGCCCGGGCTTCGAAGCAGGCCATGATCTTGGTCGCCGCCAGGCGGGCGTTGGCCGCCAGCAGCTTCTCCAGCAGCCGGGACTTGAAGGCGAACTCGATTAGGAACTCGACCTGGGTCCCGCACGGATGCTCGGCAAAGCGCCAGCGGTTGTGCAGGCTCTTGAACGGCCCGTAGAGCAGGTTGACGTCGATCTCGCGCGCGTTGGCGTCGCGCCGCACCCGGGTGGCGAACCGCTCGCGCACGATGGCGAAGCGCACCTCGGCCTCGGCGTCGAGCTGGGTCACCCCCGGCGCGGACTGGACCGAGTTCCAGGTCCGCATCGCCGAGACCCAGGGCACGAACTCGGGATAGTGCTCGACGTCGCCGACCAGCCGGAACAGGTCGTCGGGCCGATAGGGCAGGACCTTGGTTTCGGTGTGTCGCTGCACGCGGAGCTTAGCGCGCGGCCGTACGGTTCAGTTGCTCGCGCGCCGTCTTCAGCCGGGCGAAGTCCTCGCCGGCGTGGTGCGAGGACCGCGTCAGCGGGCTCGCCGAGACCATCAGGAAGCCCTTGGCCCGTGCGATGGCCTCGTAGCCGGCGAACTCGTCGGGCGTCACGAAGCGGTCGATCGGCGCGTGCTTGCGGGTCGGCTGCAGGTACTGGCCGATGGTGATGAAATCGACGCCGGCGGACCGCATGTCGTCCATCACCTGCATCACCTCCTCCTTGGTCTCGCCTAGCCCGACCATCACGCCGGACTTGGTGAACTGGGAGGGGTCGCGTTCCTTTACCTGCTGCAGCAGTCGCAGCGAGTGGAAGTAGCGCGCGCCGGGCCGGACCTTCAGATAGAGCCGCGGCACGGTCTCGAGGTTGTGGTTGAAGACGTCCGGCTTGGAGTCGATCACCGTCTCCGCCGCCCCGTCCTTGCGCAGGAAGTCCGGCGTCAGGATCTCGATCGTCGTGGCCGGCGCCGCGGCGCGGATCGTGCGCACCACCTGGGCGAAGTGCTCGGCGCCGCCGTCGTCGAGGTCGTCGCGGTCGACCGAGGTGATCACCACGTGCGACAGGCCCATCGCCGCGACCGCGCGGCCGACCTTGGCCGGCTCCTCCGGATCGAGCGCCTGGGGCAGGCCGGTCTTCACGTTGCAGAAGGCGCAGGCGCGGGTGCAGGTGTCGCCCATGATCATCAGGGTGGCGTGCTTCTGGCTCCAGCACTCCCCGATGTTGGGGCAGGCCGCCTCCTCGCAGACCGTGACCAAGCCTTCGCGGCGGACGATGTTGCGGGTCTCGAGGTAGCCCGCCGAGCCCGGCGCGCGCACCCGCAGCCAGTCCGGCTTGCGCAGGACGGGGCTTTCCGGCCGCTCGCGCTTCTCGGGGTGGCGCAGAGCCCGCGCGGCGTTGGCGTCGATCACCGTGACCATGGCGGCTAGATCGTCTTTTCGCCGCCAATGATCAAGCTGGCGCGGCGCCGCGCTCAGCTCATCGCCGAGAGGCCGGCGTAGAACATGAACGTCTTGATGGTGTTGTGCAGCCCGTGAGCGATCATCAGCGCAGGCAGGTTGCGTCCCGTGACCATGAACATCACGCCGAGCGAGGCTCCCATCACGCCGGCCCAGATGAAGCCGTCCAGGCCCATGTAGAGGTGCGGAAGGCTGAACAGGCCCGCCTGCAGCAGGATCGCCGCGGGCCAGGCCCAGCTTCGTCCCTCGAAGCTGCGCGCGAAGCTGTTCATTGCGACGCCGCGGAAGACGAACTCCTCGGTGATTCCGGCGCCGAGCACGCCGGCGGCGATCCTCGACAGCGTGAGCGGCAGGTCGCCCCGCAGGTTGCCGAAGCTCGTGACATCGGGCCTCGCGCCAATCGCGTCGCGCAGAAGGCTCGCCGCGAAGATCCCCAGACCGATTGCTACGCCCAGCCCGATTGTCCGCAACCATGACTTCGGCCAGGCGAGGCCGATGTCCGCGAGGCTGTCTCCCCTCAGCCTGAGTATGATCCAGCCGATCCCGATCGACGACCACATCAGGAGGACGAAGGCGAGATTGGCCGCCACGGGCTGGGCGGGGAACCAGCTTGGAGGAACGAGGCCGTTCACCCAGAACGGCGTCAGGGCGACGACCAGGCCTTCGATGAAGTAACGCGCGCGCCGCCACGGCGTCGCGCCCCGGATCACTGCCTTTGCTTCATCCATCATTTCCCCCCGCGACCTAGCTTGATGTCACCACTAGGTCGACGTCAACGTCGAGGCCCGGCTTGCGGCGGGCCGGAGGCTGTTGGAACATGGCCGCCGCATGCGCCGCCTAGCCGTCTCGATCGGGCTCGCGATGCTGGCTGGGGGGTGCGGGGCGCGCGACGGGCGTGAGCCCTTCGTCGACAGCCGCATCCCGCCCGGCCTGGAAACCCGCTTTTATCCGCCAGAGGGTTGGGCCTGGGGCCTGATCCAGGTCGGGAAGGCTCCGCCGGCCCGCTACGGTGTCTCGGCTCCGGCGGGCGCGCCAAAGGGTCAGGTGTTGATCCTGACCGACTACGGCGAGCCCGCCGAGGTCTGGTTCGAGACCGCCCGTGACCTCAACCGTCGCGACCTCGTGGTCTGGGTGCTGGAGCCCGCCGGCCAAGGCGGCTCGGGCCGCTACGGCGGCCGGCGCGACGTTGGACGCTCGAAGGGCTTCGCACCGGACGTCGCCGCCGTTCAGGTGATGGCTCGGCGTGTGATCCGCGAGACGCCTCTGACCGTCGTCGCGCACGGCACATCCGCCCCCACCGCACTGACCGCCTTCGAAGGCGCGGCGCCTGGCGCTGTCCTCGTGCTTGAATCCCCCCGCTTCAGCGACGGCCATCAGATCGGCAAGGCGCTCTGGATGCGCCGCCTCGGTCTCGGCGGCCTGCGGGTCGGGCGCGACGCCTGGCGCCGCGAGGGCCCGGACGACAGGCGGCTCGGCCTGAGCGACCACCCCAGGCGCGGGGCGCTGCGCCTCGCCTGGCAGACCGCGAACCCCGACCTCCGGATGGGCGGGCCTTCGTGGGACTGGCGGCTCGCCTTCGACGAGGCGTCGCTGCAGGCGAAGCAAGGCCTCGGCCGCATCCGCGCGCACGTGCTGATCACCGTCCCGGCCGCGCGGGTGAGCGAGGCGCGGCTCTGCCAGTCCATGGCCTCCTGCCGCGTGAAAGCGCTTCCCGGCCTGCCCGCGCTTCACCTCTCAGGCGAATCCGCTCGCAACGCCTGGCTCGACGCGGTCGCATCGGCCGCACCGGCGCCGCCACGGCAGAGCTTCCAGCCTTCCGCGCCGAGGACTAGGGTCCCCGCCCATGAGTGACTCCGCCGCGCCCGCCCCCACCCCGCCGCCTTTCGACGTGGCGCGCAGCCGGCGCAACCTGTTCGACGCCCTGATCGACGCGCGCGCCCGCTTCGGCGGCAAGAAGCTGATCATCGAGGACAGCCAGGGCACCAAGCTCACCTACACCGACCTGGTCCGCGCCGCCTTCGCGCTCGGCCGCAAGATCGGCGGAATCAGCGCGCCGGGCGAGCATGTCGGTGTCATGCTGCCGTCGAGCGCCGGCGCCGCGGTCACCTTCTTCGCCGTCCACGCCTGCGGCCGTATCCCGGTGATGCTGAACTTCACCTCGGGGCTCAGGAACCTGCGCGCCGCGTGCCACGCCGGCCAGGTCAAGCGGGTGCTGACCTCCAAGCGCTTCATCCTGCAGGCGCGACTGGAGGATCTGGTCGAGGAGCTGAAGACCGTCGTCGAGATCGTCTGGCTCGAGGACGTCCGCAAGACCATCGGCCCGGCCGACAAGGTCTATGCGCTGATCGCCTCGACGTTCCCGCGCCAGTTCCGGGCCGACGCCGACCCCGAGGACATCGGCGTCATCCTGTTCACCTCCGGCAGCTTCGGCGCGCCCAAGCCGGTGGTGCTGAGCCACGCGAACCTGATCGCCAACGAGATGCAGGTGTTCGCCCACATCGCCTTCGATCCGGACTGGATCTTCTTCAACCCGCTGCCGGTGTTCCACTCCTTCGGCCTGATGGGCGGCATCATCCTGCCGGTGCTGGAGGGGCTGAAGGTGTTCCAGTACCCCTCCCCGCTTCACTACAAGACCATCCCGCCGCTGGTGAAGGAGACCGGCGCCTCGGTGCTGTTCTCGACCGACACCTTCATCAACCAGTACGCCCGGGCCTCCGAGAGCAACGACCTTTCCGGCCTGCAGTTCGTGGTCTGCGGCGCCGAGCGGGTGCGCTCAGAGACCCACCAGCTTCTGAAGGACCGCTTTGGCATCATGCTGGTCGAGGGCTACGGCGTGACCGAGACCTCGCCCGTGCTGTCGGTGAACCAGCCCACCGACAATCACCCCGGCTCCTCCGGCCGCCTGCTCCCCGGCATCGAGCCCAGGCTGGAGCCGGTCGAGGGCATCGACCGGGGCGGGCGGCTTTTCGTCCGCGGCCCCAACATCATGGCCGGATATCTTGATGCGGAGGGCGAGCTCGAGCCACCGCACGACGGCTGGCACGACACCGGCGACATCGTCGAGATCGACGCCGACGGCTTGGTCCGCATCCTCGGCCGCGCCAAGCGCTTCGCCAAGATCGGCGGCGAGATGGTCTCGCTTTCGGCCGTCGAGGAGATGGCCGCCCACGTCTGGCCCGGCCAGCGCCACGCCGTGGTGGCGATCCAGGACCCGAAGAAGGGCGAACGCCTGGTCCTGGTCACCGACTGCGAGCGCGCCGAGCCCGGCGCCATGCTGGCCTACGCCAAATCCGTTGGCGCGCCCGAGATCGGAGTGCCGCGCCGCATCGTGAAGATCCACGACATCCCGGTGCTCGGCACAGGCAAGACCGACTACGTCGCCATCCAGCACATCGTCGAAGCCGAGGACGCCAAGGAAGCCAAGACCCGCTGGGGCCGGCGCTAGAGGACGAAGCTGTCGAACCCGGTGTGGTCGCCGCGCGCCAGCGTCAACCGTAGGGCGTCGGCCAATCCGTCGCCGTCACGGTCAGTCTCGAGAAAGGTCACATTGCCCTCGACGACCAGCCGCATCTGCCCAGCCGCGCCGCCGAAGTTCTCGACGAGAATGAAAGCCTGGTCGCCGTCATCGCCGAGATCGGCGTCGATCGCGGAAAGGTCGATGCTGTCCACCAGGTCGCCCAGGTCGCCGATCAGGGAGCCGAGGCTCTCCGCGGTCTTCAGCACGAAGACGTCGGGCCCCGTTCCCCCCGACATGCGCGAGGCGTCACCCGCTTCCAGCCGGTCTGCGCCCGCGTCCCCACGAAGCTGCGCTCGGCCCGCGGCCGTCAGCAGGTCATCGCCGTCACCGCCGACCAGCGTGTCGTAACCGTGCCGGCCGATGAGGGTGTCGGCCCCGTCGTCGCCCTCGAGCTCGTTGCCGCCGCGTCCCCCTCGGATGTAGTCGTTCCCCGCGCCGCCCGAAGACCGATAGGACCCTCCGAGGATGATGGTGTCATCGCCTCCTCCGGCCCGGATTTCCATGGCTGTGTGGCCAGTGCGCACGTAGTCGTCCCCGTCGCCGCCCTGGACCAGCCCGTATTCGAAGCCGATCAGTCGGGCGCCGGCCGCGTCGATCGGCTCGCCATTATCCATCGGCCGGAAGTCGGCGCTGTAGCCGGCCGTCGGCGTGCTGCCGTCCTCGCTCCAGACGTTCAGGATGAAGACGTCGAAACCGTCGCCTCCATCGGCGGTGTCGCCGGAATGCAGGGTGATTGTGTCGTCCCCATCCTCGCCCAAGAGCAGGTCGATCCCGCCCGGCTGATCGAACTCGTGGCTCGACAGGGAGTCGTTCCCGTCGCCGCCGTGGATCACGTCGGAGCCCCCGCCGCCCGAGAGGAAATCGGCGCTCGCGCCCCCGAAGAGGGTGTCGTCACCCTCATCGCCGTCGACGATGTTGCGATCGGGGCCGCCGTAGACGATGTCCGCCCCGTCGTGACAGTTGACGTAATTCCATCCCCCTTTGGGCTTGATCACATCGTCGCCGTTGGTGCCGTTCAAGGTCTCGTCCGGGGCGTCCGTTCCGACGATCTTCGCCATGGCGCGTTCTCCGCTTGCCGAACAACGCTACAAGTTCCCGCGAACTTGACCAATCCGATGATGCGGTTCACCGCATGGGGCAGTCAGTCACGCCGAAGCACCGCGCAGAACTCTCCCCTGCCCCGGGGCGTCTCCCACACCTCGGCCGCGCGGAATCCGGTCAGCTCCAGCGCGCCCAGGTCGGCGATCAGCGTCCGGAAACTCGCCGGCGTGAACTGCCAGGCGTGGACGTCGAGCGCGCGGCCGGGCTTGCGGGCGAGCGCCTCCATGGCCTGGCGCACGAGCTTCACGCGGCCGGAGAGGTCGCCGTGGTCGCCCTTCCAGTGCCGGGCCGGGCTGTTGTGGGTGGTCAGGGCGTGATGGCTCAGCACGCTCTTCGGCGTGTGCACCCCGCTCGGGCGCAGGTGGGCGTCGATTGCCTCGGCGATCGTGCTCTCGGGCAGGAAGTGGTCGAAGCAGTAGCGCTTGTCGGGGATCACCAGGAAGTAGCGCCCGCCGGGCTCCAGCAGCGCGTGAGCCGCCCTGAGGTGCCCGATCAGGTCCGGCTGGTGCTCGATCACGTGCGCGCCGAACAGGGCCGCGAAGCGGTCGGGCACAGACGAGAGGTCGCCGCTCGCCGAGACGTATTTGATCTCGGGCGCCGCGCCTTTCACGCCCTTCCTGGCGGCCCGCGCGTCGAGGCCCTCGCGGTCGAGCACGTCGAAATAGCTGACGTTGTCCCCCACCAGCTTGGGGCACACGAAGGGACCGATCTCCAGGATCGCCCCCTCGCGCGGGATGCGCGGGATGAAGTCCTCGGCCTTGAGCGCGCCGGCCGCCGGGCGACCCGGGAGGAAGCCGAGCAAGCCGGGCGCCTCAGATGTGCAGCGCGCGGCCGTAGGCGTCGAGCACCGATTCGTGCATGGCCTCCGACATCGTCGGGTGCGGGAAAACCGTGGCCATCAGATCCTCCTCGGTGGCCTCCAGCGTGATGGCCAGCGCGAAGCCCTGGATCATCTCGGTGACCTCCGAGCCGATCATGTGCGCGCCCAGCAGCGCGCCGGTCTTGGCGTCGAACACCGTCTTGACGAAGCCCTCGGTGTGGCCGGCCGCGATCGCCTTGCCGTTCACCCGGAAGGGGAACTTGCCGACCTTCACCTCGCGTCCGCCCTCCTTGGCCTGGGCCTCGGTGAGGCCCACCGAGGCGATCTGCGGGTCGGTGTAGGTGCAGCCGGGGATCGGCGAGGTCAGGTTGTTCGGCTTCAGCCCGGCGATGTGCTCGACGCAGTGGATGCCCTCGTGGCTTGCCTTGTGCGCCAGCCAGGGCGGGCCCGCGATGTCGCCGATGGCATAGAGGCCCGGCACGCCGGTCGCGCAGTGGGCGTCGATCACCACGTGGGTGCGGTCGACCTTCACGCCCAGCGCCTCCAACCCCAGGCCCTCGACGTTGCCGACGATCCCGACGGCCACGATGCAGACGTCGGCCTTCAGCGTCTCGGCCTTGCCGCCGGCCTCGAGCTCGACCTCGACCCCGTCCTTGCCCTTGGTCAGCTTCTTCACCTGGGCCGAGACCCGGAACTTCATGCCCCTGCGGCCGAGCGCCTTCAGGGCCTCGGCGGAGACGTCGGCGTCCTCGACCGGCACGATGCGGTCGAGCATCTCCACCACTGTAACTTCCGAGCCCAAGGCTCTGTAGAAGCTGGCGAATTCCAGGCCGATGGCGCCGGAGCCGATGACCACCAGCGACTTCGGCGCCGCCTTCGGGACCATCGCCTCGCGATAGGTCCAGACCCGCTCGCCGTCCGGCTCCAGCCCGGCCTGCGGGATGGTCCGCGCCCGCGCGCCGGTGGCCAGGATGACGTTCTTGGCCTGCACGGTGCGCGACCCGCCGGCCTTCAGCGCGATCACGACCTTGGGCGCCTGCGAGCCCTTCTCCAGCTTGGCCGTCCCCTCGATCACCTCGATCTTGTGCTTCTTCATCAGGAAGCCGACGCCGGAATTGAGCTGGGCGGCGACCTTCCGTGAGCGTTGGACGACGGCGGCGAAGTCGTAGGCCGGCTTCTCGGCCGACAGGCCGTAGTCCTTCAGGTGCGAGAGCTGCTCGTAGACCTCGCCGGTCTTCAGCAGCGCCTTGGTCGGGATGCAGCCCCAGTTCAGGCAGATGCCGCCAAGCGCCTCGCGCTCGACGATGGCGGTCTTCATGCCGAGCTGGGCGGCGCGGATGGCGGCGACGTAGCCGCCCGGGCCCGAGCCGATGACGATCAGGTCGAAATCCATGTCCCCGCCCCTACGCCAGCATCGCCACGGGGTTCTCGACCAGGGCCTTGAAGGCCTGGAGGAATTTGGCGCCGGTCGCTCCGTCGACCACCCGGTGGTCGCAGGTGACGGTCACCGTCATCACCGTGGCGACCGCGAGCTGGTCGCCCCGCGCGACGGGGCGCTTCTCGCCGGCCCCCACGCTCATGATCATGCCCTGGGGCTCGTTGATGATCGAGGCGAACGAGGCCACGCCGAACATGCCGAGGTTGGACACCGAGAAGGTGCCGCCCTGGAACTCCTGCGGCTTCAGCTTGCGCTCCCGCGCCCGCTTGGCGAGGTCCTTGGTCTCCGTCGCGATCTGCGCCAGGCCCTTGGTCTCGGCCTCGAAGATGATCGGCGTGATCAGCCCGCCCTCGATCGCCACGGCCATCGAGACGTCGGCGTGGTGGTGCAGCGCGATCCCCTCCGGCGTGAAGCTGGCGTTGGCCTCGGGCACCTTCTTCAGCGCCAGGGCGGCGGCCTTGATGACGATGTCGTTCACCGAGACCTTCACGCCCTCCTTCTCGAGCGCGGCGTTGATGGCCGAGCGGGCCTCGAGCAGCTTGTCGATCTCGCAGTCGACGGTCAGCGGGAAGTGCGGGATGTCGCGGAAGGAGTCGGTCAGCCTGCGCGCCGAGATCTTCCGGATGTTGTCCAGCGGGATCAGGTCGTAGCTGCCCGGCTTGATGCCCTGCTGTTCCAGCGACAGGACCTGGCGCGGCTCCGCGGCCGGCGCGGCCTTTCCGGGCTGGGCGGCGGCGGGCGCCGTGCCCGACTTGCCTTCGACGTCGCGCTTGATGATCCGCCCGTGCGGGCCCGAGCCCTGGATCGCCTTCAGGTCGATTCCCGCCTGCGCCGCGATCCGGCGAGCCAGCGGCGATGCGAAGATGCGCTCGCCCTTCGCCGCCGGCGCAGCGCCCGGCTCGGGCGCGGCGTGTCCGTTGGTCTTCGCCGCCGGCGCGGGCTCGGCGGCCTTCGGGGCCTCGGCCGCCTTGGGCGCCTCGGCCTTCGGAGCCTCCTCCGCCTCCGCCTTCGGCTGCGGGGCGGGCGCGGCCTCGCCGCCCTCGCCTTTCAGCCGCGCGATCGGGGTGTTGACCTTCACGCCCTCGGCGCCCTCGGGGACCAGGATCTCGGCCACCTCGCCCTCGTCGACAGCCTCGACCTCCATGGTCGCCTTGTCGGTCTCGATCTCGGCGATCACGTCGCCCGAGGAGACGGTGTCGCCGGGCTTCACGTGCCACTTGGCGAGCTTGCCCTCCTCCATGGTGGGCGACAGGGCGGGCATCAGGATGTCGGTCATGCGTCCGTCTCTTGCGGCTCTCGGCTCAGGTGGGCGAGCGAAACGGCGTTCGCCTCCCAGTTCCGGCCGTCGAAAGGCTCGATGGTGATCTCGAGGTCGTCGGCGGCGTCCAGGCAGCGCGCGTTCACCGACCAGCCGTCGGGATTGGAGCGGGGCCGGTAGAAGCTCTTCACCCCGCACACCCTGCAGAACAGGTGGTGCGCGACCCCGGTGTTGAAGGTGTAGTCGGTGAGCTGGTCCTGACCCTGCGTGATCCGGAACCGGCTCTCCGGCACGATGAGGTGCACGAAGCCGGTCTTCTCGCACATCGAGCAGTTGCAGCTCTGCGCCAGCGCGCGGCCCGGCAGCTCGGCCTCGAACCTCACCGCCCCGCAGTGGCAGCCGCCCGCCCTCCACCTGGTGTCGGCCGCCTCATGCATCGGGATTGGCTTCCACCACGGCGCACGGCGTCCAGCGCTCCAGCCGCCGCGCGTTGCGTTGCTCCAGCGTCTCCCCCTCGTAGTCGATGCGGTCGGGCTCGCGCGATGCGAAGGGCTCGATGTCGGTCCCCGCCACGTTCAGCACGCCGAGGGTGCGGTCGCCGATCGTCGTCACCGCGCCGACGAAGACCCCGCACTCGTCGCAGATCAGGAAGTCGGCCGACCTGTGGGCGAACTGATAGCGGCGCAGCGTCCCCGGGGCGGCGCGGAACTCGAGCCAGCCCTCCGGGTCGGTCACCGACCGGGTCCCGTGCCGGCGGCAGAATCCGCAGCCGTCATGGCGCACCTGCAGGTCGTCGGCCGCCTTGGCCGTCTCGAACCAGACCACCACCGATCCGCAATGGCAGGCGCCTTCGTAGGTCACCTCGCGCCCCCTACCCTGCGTAGGTGACGGACTTCACCGCCTTCACGATCTTGTCGACCGACGGCAAGGCGAGCGCCTCGAGGTTGGCCGCATAGGGCATCGGCGTGTCCTCCTGGTGCACCCGCACCGGCGGCGCATCCAGGTAGTCGAAGGCCTGGGCCACGGTCTGGGCGACGATCTCGGCGCCCACGCCCATCGGGCCCCAGCCCTCCTCGACCGAGACCAGACGGTTGGTCTTCCTCACGCTGATCAGCACCGTCTCCATGTCGAGCGGGCGGATGGTGCGCAGGTCGATCACCTCCGCCTCGATCCCCTCGCCTGCGAGCTGGTCTGCGGCCTGCAAAGCCAGGCCCACCATCCGCGAGAATGCCGTGATGGTGACGCTCGAGCCCTCGCGGCGCACCTTCGCCTTGCCGATCGGCAGCACGAAGTCGTCGAGCTGCGGCACGTCGAACTCCTGGCCGTACAGCACCTCGTTCTCGAGGAAAACCACCGGGTTCGGGTCGCGGATCGCGGCCTTCAGCAGGCCCTTGGCGTCTGCGGCGTCATAAGGCGCGATCACCTTCAGGCCCGGGACGTGGCCGTACCAGCTCGAATAGTCCTGGCTGTGCTGGGCGGCCACGCGCGCGGCCGCGCCGTTGGGGCCGCGGAACACGATCGGGCACTTGATCTGGCCGCCGGACATGTAGTGGGTCTTGGCGGCCGAGTTGATGATGTGGTCGATCGCCTGCATGGCGAAGTTGAAGGTCATGAACTCGACGATCGGCTTCAGCCCCGCCATCGCCGCGCCGGTGCCCAGGCCCGCGAAGCCGTACTCGGTGATCGGGGTGTCGATCACCCGGCGCTCGCCGAACTCCTCCAGCAGGCCGCGCGAGACCTTGTAGGCGCCCTGGTACTGCGCCACCTCCTCGCCCATCAGGAACACGTCGGGGTCGCGCCGCATCTCCTCGGCCATGGCGTCGCGCAGGGCGTCGCGGACCGTGGTGCGGACCATCTCGGTCCCCGCGGGAACCTCCGGATCGGCCAGCGCCTTCGCCGGCGCCACCTCGATCGCCCGGCTCTCGTCCGGCGCCTTCTTCTCCGGATCGCCGGTCCCGCCCGCAGGGCTCTCGACTGGAGCCTTCTCGGGCTCGGGGGACTTCGCCTCGGCCGCCGGGGCCGCCTCGGGCGCCGGTCCGGTCGACGCGCCGTTGCCGCCCAGGCGCGCGATCGGGGTGTTCACCTTCACGCCCTCGGCGCCTTCCGGCACCAGGATCTCGGAGACCGTGCCCTCATCGACGGCCTCGACCTCCATGGTCGCCTTGTCGGTCTCGATCTCGGCGATCACGTCGCCCGAGGAGACGGTGTCGCCCGGCTTGATGTGCCACTTGGCGAGCTTGCCCTCTTCCATGGTGGGCGACAGGGCGGGCATCAGGATGTCGGTCATGCCGCTTACGCCTCCACGTAGATGTCGGTGAGCAGCTGGCTCGGATCGGGCTCGGGCGAGGTGCGGGCGAACTCGGCGGCCTCGACCACGATCTTCTTCACCTCGTCGTCGGTCGCCTTCAGCGACGCCTCGTCGGCCCAGCCCTGCTCGATCAGCCGCTCGCGCACGTGCTCGATGGGATCGCGCGTCTTCTTGACGTCGTCGACCTCCTCCTTGGTCCGGTACTTGGCCGGGTCGGACATCGAGTGGCCGCGGTAGCGGTAGGTCTTCATCTCCAGGATGTACGGGCCCTTTCCGCTGCGCGCATGGTCGGCCGCCTTGCGCCCCGCGTCGCGCACCGCCAGCACGTCCATGCCGTCGACCTGCTCGCCCGGGATCGCGAAGCTGGAGCCGCGCATGTAGAGCTGGGTGGTCGCCGAGGAGCGCTCGATGCTGGTCCCCATGGCGTACTGATTGTTCTCGATCACGTAGACCACGGGCAGCTTCCAGAGCTGCGCCATGTTGAAGCTCTCGTAGACCTGCCCCTGGTTGGCCGCCCCGTCGCCGAAATAGGTGAACGAGACCCGGTCGTCTCCCCGGTACCAGTCGGCCAGCGCCAGGCCGGTGCCCAGCGAGACCTGCCCGCCCACGATGCCGTGGCCGCCGTAGAACCCGGCCTCGACCGAGAACATGTGCATCGAGCCGCCCTTGCCGCGCGAGGAGCCGCCCTCGCGCCCGGTCAGCTCGGCCATCACCTCCTTGGGGTCCATGCCCGCGGTCAGCATCAGGCCGTGGTCGCGGTAGCCGGTGATGATCTGGTCGCCGGGCCTGGCCACGGCCTGCATCCCCACCGCCACGGCCTCCTGGCCGATGTAGAGGTGGCAGAAGCCGCCTATCAGGCCCATGCCGTAGAGCTGGCCCGCCCGCTCCTCGAAGCGGCGGATCATCAGCATCTCGCGGTAGAAGCCGAGCAGCTCTTCCTTGTTCGTCCGGTTCGAAACGGCCGCTTTGCCGTTGCTGGATTTCGCGGATTTCTCCGCGGGCTTGGGCGCACGCGCCATGCCTCTCTCCTTGGCCGCATCAGGAGCACGATGCGATCAGGCGGGCCGCCTGATCGTTGAATCGTGCTCCAGCCCAACACTGCAGAGCCTGATTCAGGATTCGGGTCGGAACGACCTGAATCCGTCAGGCTCTAGGGCGTGGCGGCTCTTAGCCCACCCGCCATGAACACGCAAAGATCAGGGCGTGTTCGCGGTTCCGGTGCGGATCACATAATCGCGGGGATCGGCCAGCCCCAGCAGGGAGCGCGAGCGCTCTTCCAGCAGGTCGCGCGAGAGGGACGTGTCGCGCAGCAGCTTCGCGCGGGCCTCGAGCTCCATGCGCTGGGCGCGCAGATGCTTCAGCTCGGCCGTCTTGGCGATCAGCGTCTGCTCGCGCAGGGAGGAGGACAGCAGGCCGCGGTCGCCGGTCAGCCCCTGGATGGCGAAATAGACCAGGAAGAAGGCCAGGATGGCCATCGGCAGGTATGGGCGGAGGCGCGCGAACACGGTCTGGCGAATCGAAGGCGGCTCAAGGGACGTCCGCACCCTTAGGGCGGCATGGTTAACCGCGTGCTGACGCGCAGGCCGGCTTCAGGACGTCCCCGCAGTTTCAAGGCCCGCGATTCCCAAGCTGGGCCGTAACCATCGCCCGCACGGTGCGCCCAAGCCCAGGGCCCGGACAGCAAAAAGCCCGGAGCGGGGGGGATGCTCCGGGCTTCTCACTTACTGAACTGAAGTACGCTTACTCAGGCACTCGTACTGGTACTGAAAAGGGTCGCTTAGCGGACCAGAGCGAGCTGCTCGGCGGCCGCTTGGGCGCGGTCGTTCAGCGGCTTCCATGCCGACTGGGCCGACGCGGTCACGGTCTCGGTCCACTTGTTGGCTTCGGCGAGGTAGGCGTCGAAGGCCGACTTGGCGTAGCCGGTCTGGATGTCCCAGGCTTCCTGAATGGTGCGGGCGCCGGCCAGCTTGCGGGCGGTGGCGACCTGCTCTTCGATCGAGGACTTGGCGAAGGCCGCGGCCTGGCCCGACAGGGTCTGGGCGGTTTCGGTCACGATGGCGGCCGAATCGGCGATGGCTTCGAGGTTCTTCTTGGAAGCGGCGGAAAACTCGCCGAAAGCGGTGACCGACTGATCGACCGACTTCTTGAAGGCGTCGCGGCCGGCTTCGGCCGAGCGCTCGAAGGCCTGACGGCCGGCGTCGGCGGCTTTGTTGATGGTTTCGGTGCCCGCGGCGACGGCTTCGTCGGTCGCGGCCTTGGCAGTCTGGGTGGCGTTCGCCATTTGGGATCTCCTAAGGTCGGGGAGGATTTGTGCGTCGCAGCGACAGCAAACTGAGCGTCTGCATAGCCTTGCAGCGGTCATATGGCGGTTGCGAACGCCGTTGTCAACAAAAATTTGTGCACTGCACAATGACGCGTTTGTGACATGCTCAGACGCAACGCCGCAGCCCCGGTCACCTCTTGTTTACTTTAGGGAAAGCGTGACCGGAGCATGCTAAGCGCTTCGCAGCGGCGCTGGGGAGCCGCCCGATTCCTGTTTTAGTTCAACGACGGACGCCGCCATGTTCCAGCCCGCCCGCCGCGCGATTTGCGCCCTGGTTCTGACCCTCGTCGCCGGTCTGGCCTGGGCGGGCCTGCCCGCGTCGGCCAACGCCCAGCTCCCCTACTCGGCCTCGATGTTCAGCCAGTCGCGCTACGCCGCGATCGTGGTCGACGCCAACACCGGCGAGGTCCTGTATTCGCGCAACGCGGACGCGACGCGCTATCCCGCCTCGATCACCAAGCTGATGACCCTTTACCTGGTGTTCGAGCAGCTGCAGGGCGGCAAGCTCTCGCTCCGGGACGACGTGGTCTTCTCCCCCCACGCGACCAGCATGTCGCCGACCAAGCTCGGCCTGCGCGCCGGCGAATCGGTCGATGTCGACACCGCCATCCGCGCCGTCGCCCTGAAGTCCGCCAATGACGTGGCCGTGGCGCTCGCCGAGCGCATCGGCGGCTCCGAGAGCCGGTTCGCCACCCTGATGACGCTGCGGGCCCAGGAGCTGGGCATGAGCAACACCCGCTTCGTCAACGCGTCCGGACTGCCCGACAAGCGCCAGGTCTCGTCGGCCCGCGACATCGCCATCCTGTCCCGCGCCCTGATGCGCGACTTCCCGCAGTACTACGGCTACTTCGGCCAGCAGTCCTTCGTGTTCCGCGGCCAGCTGATCAAGAACCACAACCACCTGCTGGGCTCCGTCCCCGGCGTGGACGGGCTGAAGACGGGCTTCATCAACGCCTCGGGCTTCAACCTCGCCGCTTCCGCCAACCGTCACGGCCGCCGGCTGATCGCCGTGGTCATGGGCGGCTCCTCGGTCGCCACCCGCGACGCCCACATGGAGGACCTGCTGGAGACCGGCTACACGGTCATGGCGCGCCGCGACCGCGGCGAGAACATCCAGCTCGCCCAGAACCTGTTCGAGGCCGCGCCCACCGGCGCCATCGTCCGCGCCCCCATGGCCCAGGGCGACGACGATCAGGACGGGCTGCAGATCGTGGTCGACCGCGACCTGCCGAGCACCGTCTCCCCCTATTCCGGGACCACCTTCCGCAGCGTCCCGCGCACCGCCCCTCGGATGACCGAGATCCCCGCCCCGCGCGGCATGCAGCTCGCCAACGCTCCGGCCCCGCCCGCGGTCGCCACCCTGAAGAAGGTCAAGGACGCCAAGCCGGCGCCCAAGCCCGCCAAGGCCGAGGCCAAGCTGGTCAAGGCCGCCGACGTGACGCTCTGCGACGACGATGACGCCGCCCCCGCGAAGAAGGCCAAGGGCGCGAAGTCGGCCAAGGCGGCGAAGGCCGAGAAGGCCGCCGCGGCCAAGAAGGGCAAGGCCAAGGTCGAGAAAGCCAAGGCGACCAAGACCAAGGGCTGCGACGCCAAGGGCAAGGCTACCCAGGTCGCCGACAAGGACGCCAAGGGCAAGAAGGGCAAGGACGCCAAGGCCGACAAGAAGCTGGCCAAGAAGGAGGACGGCGACTGGGTCGTCCAGGTCGGCGCCTTCAAGGACCGGGCTTCGGCCCAGGCGCAGCTCGCCAAGGTCGGCAAGCGCTTCGACGAGCTGTCCGACGCCAAGCGCTCGGTGCACGGCGGCAGCGGCCTGTTCAAGGCGCGGTTCTCCGGCCTGACCAAGGAAGACGCCCGCGCCGCCTGCGCCTCGCTGAAGGGCAAGGGCGTTTCCTGCCTCGCCCTCGACGCGGGCTGATCATCTCGATCCCAGCAACCGGTCGCGCGCGGCGTTGAGCTGAGCCGCCAGCCCATGCGTGCCGCCGGCGTCCGGGTGCGCCATGCGGATCAGCCGGGCGTGGGCGGCGCGGATCTCCGCCGCCGTCGCCCCCGGCTCCACGCCAAGCACCGCCCGCGCCTCGGTTTCGCTCATCCGGTCACGGACCTGGCGCGGGACCTCGGTGCGCGAGCGCGCCAACAGTCCGATCAGCACTGAGACGAGGACCAGCGGCGCGCCGGCGATCCACAGCCCTCTCGCCGACAGCATCACCCCCGCGAAAAGCACCGCGATCGCCACGATCCCCGCCGGCAGCCGCCACTTGCCGCCCGCTATCCCGGGGCGGCGGCTCAGCCAGCCGATCGCCGCGAAGGCGAGGAAGCCGCCGATGATCAGCAGCAGTAGGGCCACGGACGCTCCGGATCGCAGGGGGGCTGAACATAGGCGGCGCCGGCCACCAGACGCCAGCCGGCTGGACGAGCCCCGGTGGCATGGGCATATCCCGCCGGCAGACTCCGAAGGAGCCCTCATGCCCCCCGCCCTGCCCGTCGTCCGCACCACAGAGGCGCTGCGGGCGCAGGTGCGCGCCTGGCGCCGGGAAGGACTGACGGTCGGCCTGGTTCCGACCATGGGGGCGCTGCACGAGGGCCACCTGTCGCTGGTGCGGCTCGCCAGGCAGAAGGCCGACCGCTGTGTGGCCAGCCTGTTCGTCAACCCGGCGCAGTTCGCACCCAACGAGGACTTCGACGCCTATCCCCGTGATGAAGCTCGTGATTCTGCCCTGCTGGCCGAGGCGGGCTGCGACCTGCTCTGGGCCCCCGGCGTCGAGCAGGTTTATCCGGACGGCTTCTCCACCAGCGTCACCGTGGCCGGCGTCTCCTCGCCGCTCGAGGGCGAGAAGCGCCCGACCCACTTCCAGGGCGTGACCACCGTGGTCGCCAAGCTGCTCAACCAGGTCCAGCCTGACTTCGCCGTCTTCGGCGAGAAGGACTACCAGCAGCTCATGGTCATCCGCCGCATGGTGCGCGACCTCGACCTGCCGGTGGAGATCGTAGCCGGCCCGACGGTCCGCGAGCCCGACGGCCTCGCCCTGTCCTCCCGCAACGCCTACCTCGACTCCGCCCAGCGGCAGACCGCCGGCAAGCTGAACGTCATCCTCCAGGAGGCCGCCCGCGCACTGGCCAAGGGCGCCCGCGCCGATGCCGTGGAGGCCGAAGCCGTCGCCATGCTCGGGGGGCTCGGGTTCGATCCCGTCGACTATGTCGAGGTCCGCGACCGCGAGACCCTCGCCCGCCTCGGCCCGGGCCCCATCGTTCCGCCGGCGCGGCTGCTCGCCGCCGCCTGGATCGGCCGCACGCGGTTGATCGACAACTTCCCCGTCTAGCGGATGGGCCTGAAGGCGCTCAGCGGCTTGCCCTGGTCGCAGAGCTTCAGGTTGGCCCGCAGCCCCGGCAGGAAGCCCGCGTAGAACTCGGTCAGCTTGGACTCGACGCTGGTCCAGCGCGCCACCGTCCGACCCCACGCCGCGCAGGTCAGCGCCCGGTCGCCCGCCTTCTTGCCGTTCAGTCCCAGGATCATCTCCGACCAGCCGGCCTGAGAGACGTTGGAGACGCTGGGATCCTTGGTCGCCCGCTCCACGTGGCGCCTGACAACGCCCTGCTGCACCGCGATCGCATCGGCGAAGCGGTTGCGGTTGGCGAGATCTTGGCCGTAGGCCTCGTCCATGTTCGCCGCCAGGGTCTTCAGCGCCTGGTCGGCGTCCTCCACCGCCAGCAGCCGCGCGATGGTGGCGCGCGCCCGCATCAGCGCGTCGCTCGAGATCGGGAACCGCTCCTCCCGCGCCGCCGCCGCGAACAGCTCGTACTCGTTGTAGGCGATCCAGTAGAGCAGGTGCGGATCGTTCGGCCGCGCCGCCTCGGCCGCCGCCAGCAGCTTGCGCGTCTCCTGGAACTGCTCGATCCCGTGGCCCGGCTGGTTCTTCCCGGCCGCGACCGCGCCCTGCCAGTAAACGCCCATCGCCCGGTCCTCGAGCCCATAGCCGGCCTTGTGCATCGACGCCGGCCAGCCGGCCATGTCGGCGGTGAACCTGGGCGCCAGGCGGGCGATCTGGTCGAGATCGTCGGCGATGTAGGCGACTTCGGCCTGGGCGTGCAGCACGGTGCGCCGCGCGAGCCGCCAGCCCTCGCCGCGCCCAGCCGCGGGCGCCGCCTCCAGTTGCCGGTTGGCCTCGGCCACCAGCGCCTTGGCCCGCGCCGTGTCCTTGTCGGCCTGCACCGCGATGAGGGCCCCGAAGGCGGCGATCCGCGCCCGCTCCTGGGCGATCACGCCCGGATCGGCGGCGCCGTCTCTCTCCAGCGCGTCCAGCGCCCGCCCCGCCTCCGCCAGGCTCGCCTTGGCCTTGGCGTGCTCTCCGAAGTTCGGGTCCGGCGGCACCCCCTGGATCTGCGCCAGCCGGATGAAGCCCCGCGCCGTGTCCAGCCTGACGTCGGCGGCGACCTTGCGCCCGGCCGCCAGCACCGAGAGGTAGCGCTGCGCCTCGGCCGCCAGCCGCACTCGCGCCGTCGTGTTGCCGGGCGTGCGCGCCAGCCGGTCGTTGTGCTCGAACAGCATCCAGGTCGCCAGCGCCCGCACCTGCTGGAACCGCTCGGCCTCCGCCTTCCGCGACCGCTCGGCCGCGCCGTAGGCCAGCAGGGTCACCACCAGCGCGATCGTCAGCAGCACCAGGGCCGCCGCGGTCGCCCCCACGACGCGCGCGTGCCGGCGCACGAACTTGCCGAAGGCGTAGCGCTTTCCGCCGCCCCGCGCCGTCACCGGCCGCCCCGCCAGATAGCGCCGCAGATCCTCGATCAGCCCGTCCACCGACGGATAGCGGTCCTCTGGCCGATCCTGCGTCGCGCACGCCGCGATCGCTTCCAGGTCCGCATCGCGCGGCAGGTCCGCGGTCAGCTCCTGCAGCAGCCGGCCCAGCGAGTAGACGTCGACCAGGGTCGAGCCGCCCGCCCCCGCCATCCGCTCCGGCGCGGCGAAGCCCGGCGTCAGGCTCATCCCGCCGATGGCGTCCCGCGGCCCGCCGCCCGGAACATCCTGCTCGGGCGGCCGCGCGATGCCGAAGTCGATCAGCTTCACCGCCCCCTCGGGCGTGACCAGCACGTTGGCCGGGGTCAGGTCGCGGTGGACGATCAGGTTCTGGTGGGCGAAGCGCACCGCCTCGCAGGCGTCGAGCAGCAAGCCGAGCCGCTCGCGCAGGCCCAGCGCCTTGTCCTGCGCCCAGTCGGTGATCGGCCGGCCGTCGACCAGCTCCATCACGATGTAGGGCTGGCCGTCGGGCGTGGTGCCGCCGTCGAACAGCCGCGCGATGTTCGGATGCGCCAGGTCGGCCAAGGTCTGGCGCTCGCGCTGGAAGCGCTCGATCAGGGCGTCCGACAGCACGCCCGGCCGGATGATCTTGATCGCGACCGTGTGCTTGAAGTCGCCAGCGTCGCGCTCGGCGCGGAAGACGGCGCCCATGCCGCCCTGCCCCAGCCGCTCGGTGATCCTATAGGCGCCGATCCGCTCGGGCGGCTCGATCTCGATCCCCTCGCCGGCCCCGCCGGTCCTCAGCGCGCTGCCGCCCCGGTCGCCGGCGGCGAGCAGCGTCAGCACCCTCGCCCTCAGCGCGGGGTCGTCGGTGGCGCCTTCCAGCCAGGTCGTGCGGGTGGCCTGGGGCTGGTCGAGCGCCTCGTCCAGCAGGTCCAGCGCGCGCGCCTCAAGCGTCTGATCGGACAGAGACAAACGGGTCTTCCATGGCGTCGATCAGCCAGGCGCGCGCGGCGATCCAGCGCCGCTTCACCGTGGCCTCGGAGAGCGACAGCACGTCGGCGATGTCCGCCAGCGTCATGCCGCCGAAGTAGCGCATCTCGACGATCTCGGCCCGCTGGCCGTCGAGGCTGCCCAGCCGGATCAGGGCGTGGTCCAGCCCGGTGATGTCCACCGGCCGGTCGGCCTCGAAGCTGGTCACCAGAGTCACCCGGTGGTGGTCGCGCTTGTCGGTCCGCTTGGCGCGGACGTGATCGACCAGGGCCCTGCGCATGAAGCGCGCGGCCAGCGCCATGAAGTGGGCGCGGTCCTCCACCGCGATCTGGCGGAGCTGGATCATCCTGAGCACCGTCTCGTGCACCAGGTCGCCCGCCGACAGCGAGACGCTGCGCTCGCGCCGCAGCATGCCTGCCGCCGCCCGGTTCAGCTCGGCATAGAACAGCTCGAAGAGCCGGGCGCGCGCCTTGTCGTCGCCGGCCCTCCAGGACGCGAACAGCGCCGACGTCTCCGCCGCATCGGCCACGAGAAGTCCCCCGCACCCGCTCACTTCGCGGGCTGCTCGAACGGTAACCGAGTTCTGCCAGGGTCGCCAGCTACCTGCCCGCGACCGATCGCCCGGAATTTTTTGTCGAGGCCGTGACCCGTTCCGCCGTCCCGCCCCGCCAGACCTGATGAGCGGGAGGCTCCAGTCATGGCGAATTTCACGGGCACGGCAGGCAACGACACCTACGCCGGAACCAGCGCGGACGACACGATCCACGACGGCGGCAACGGCAACGACAGCCTCGCCGGAGCCGACGGCTCCGACGTCATCACAGTCACCGGCGACACCGACAACGTCGACGGCGGTGCGGGATCGGACCGGCTGATCCTGTCCTTCGGGCCCGAGATCTCCAGCCTGAGCACATCGAGCTTCTCGGGCTCGCTGGCGACAGGCTACGCGGGCTTCCTCGACGGCACGTCGGCCAACAACACCACCTTCTCGAACATCGAGCACTTCACCCTGTTGTTCAGCGGCGCCGGGGCCGTCGGCCTGACGACCGGCGACGGCAACGACTCGATCGTGACCGGAGTGGGAAATGACGACATCCGCTCCGGCGGCGGGGTCGACACCATCGACGCGGGCGCGGGGATCGACCGCTGGGGGGCCAACCTGTCCGCCGAGACCGCCGACATCGTCATCGACCTGAACGGGACCTCGACCTACCTCGGGACCGGCTCGGTGACCGGGGTCGAGGGCTTCAACGTCATGGTCGGCGGGGCCGGCGACGATCGGTTCACCAGCACCGCCGCGAATTTGGTCGAGTCCATCATCGGCGGCGACGGCGACGACGTGATCTCGCTGTTCGGGCTGGCCTCCGACACCGTCGACGGCGGCGTCGGCCGCGACCGGCTGGTCGAGACCTATTCCGGTGTCTCGATGAGCGTGTCGGCGTTCAGCGGCGACCTTGCGACCGGGTATACGGGGTTCTACGACGGCACGAGCTCCAACAACGTCGCCTGGGCTGGCATCGAGGACTTCAGCATCACCATGCTGGGGGCCAACCTGCTCAACGCCCGCACCGGCGACGGGAACGACGTCCTGACCGGCGGTGACGGCGCCGACACCCTGAACTCGGGCGGCGGCCTCGACACCATCGACGGCGGCGCGGGCGTGGACCGCTGGGGCGCCGACCTGTCCGCGGCGACGGACGACATCACCATCGACCTCGGCGCGGCGACGTCGACCTACCTCGGCGGCGGCTCGGTGACCAATGTCGAGGCCTTCTCCACCCTGACCACGGGCTCCGGCGACGACCGGATCACCAACACCTCGACCACCCTTGGCGAGACCATCATCGCCGGCGACGGCGACGACGTCGTCACAATGAACGGCTCAGGAAACGACTCGGTGGGCGGCGGCGAGGGCAATGACCGGCTGGTCTTCCACGCCGAAGTCGACATCAGCCTCGGCGGCATGGCGGGCAGCCTGGAGACTGGGTACTCGGACTTCTTCGACGGCGTCTCCACCAACAACCTTCACTTCAGCGGGATCGAGAACTTCACCGTCACCTTCGACGGGCCCGAGGCCATCGAGCTCACCGTCGGCGATGGGCAGGACATCCTGCTCAGCGGCTCCGGCGGCGACGACCTGATCGGCGCCGGCGGGGACGACGACCTGAACGGCCGCGGCGGCGCGGATTCGATCCAGGCCGGCGCCGGCGCCGACACCGTGACCGCGGGCCTCGGCGTCGACACCGTCAACGGCGGGGCCGACCTCGACCGTCTGGTCATCGACTACGCCGCGGCGACGGCGGCGATCACCTCGGGCGCCTATACGCCGACGGTCGGCGGCGGCTGGTCCGGCTCGCTGGCCAACTCCACCGACGCCTCCAACGTCATCTTCTCGGCCTTCGAGGACTTCCACATCTTCTCCGGCTCGGCCGCCGACAGCCTCGTCGGCGCCGACGGGGCCGACCTGCTCTCCTCGGGCGACGGCGCCGACACCCTCGACGGCGGCGCGGGCGCTGACACCCTCGTCGGCGGCCTGGGCGCCGACAGCCTCGTCGGCGGCCTCGGCCTCGACACGGCCGACTATTCGGCCCTCGGCGCCGCGATCACCGCCAACCTCTCGGCCAACACGGTCGCGGCCGCCGGCGGCGCTGGGACCGACAGCATCTCCGGCGTCGAGAACCTGATCGGCACGTCCCTCGCCGACAGCCTGACCGGCGACGGCCAGGCCAACCGGCTCGACGGTGGCGACGGGGCCGACACGGTCGACGGCGGCGCCGGCGACGACACCCTCATCGGCGGCCTCGGCAATGACACGGCGAGCTACGCCTCGGCCGGCGCCGGGGTGACCGTGGCGCTGGCCGACGGTGCGCAGAACACCGGCGCGGGCTCGGACCAGCTCTCCGGCTTCGAGAACCTCACCGGCTCCGGCTCGGCCGACACGCTGACCGGCGACGCCGGCGACAACGCCCTCCTGGGCGCCGGCGGCGAGGACACCCTGGTCGGCGGGCTTGGGAACGACACCCTGGACGGCGGCTCGGGCGCGGCCGACACGGCCGACTACGGCGGCGCGGCGGCGTCCGTCACCGTCAGCCTCGGCGGCTCGAGCGCGACCGGCGGGGCCGGGTCCGACACCCTGCTGCGCATCGAGCGGGTCATCGGCTCGGGCTTCGGCGACGTGCTGACCGGCTCGGGCGGGGCCGACACCCTGCTCGGCGGCGACGGCAAGGACACCCTGAACGGAGGGGCCGGAAACGACAGCCTCGACGGCGGCAACGCCCGGGACGTGGTGTCCTACTTCGGCGCGGCCGGCGACGTCACCGTCAGCCTGGCGCTCTCGACCGCCCAGAACACCGGCGGCGCGGGGACCGACACCCTGGACGACATCGAGGATCTCACCGGCTCGTCCCACGACGACGTCCTCACCGGCGACGGCTCGGCCAACCGCATCCTCGGCCTGGCCGGCGACGACCTGATCAAGGGCGGCGGCGGAAACGACACCGTCGACGGCGGCGACCGCAACGACACCCTGGCCGGCGGGGCGGGCGACGACCAGCTCAACGGCGGCCGAGGCAAGAACACCGTCACCTATGCCGACGCAGCGGGCGGGGTCACCGTCAGCCTGGCGGTCGCCACGGCTCAGAACACCGGCGGCGACGGGACCGACGTGGTGCTGCGCATGCGCAACCTGGTCGGCTCGGCCCAGGGCGACGCCCTGACCGGCGACGACCGCGCCAACAGCCTGACCGGCGGGGCCGGGAACGACACCCTGAACGGCGGCGACGGCAAGGACCGGCTCGACGGCGGCGCGGACAACGACCGGCTGCTGGGCGACCTGGGCCAGGACCGGCTGAACGGCGGCGACGGCGCCGACACCCTGAACGGCGGCGTCCGCTACGATCTGCTGACCGGCGGGTCGGGGAACGACACCTTCGTCTTCGACCGGGTGGACCTGGTCTCCGACCGGGTGACCGATCTGGCCACCGGCGACGTCGTCGACCTCTCGGCCATCGACGCGGACTCCACCACGGGCGGCAATCAGGCCTTCGAGCTGGTGACCGGCTTCCACAACGAGGCCGGCGAGGCGCGGCTCAACTACAAGGCCGGCAAGAACGAGACCCTGCTCGAGCTGGACATGAACGGCGACGGCGTCGCCGACATGACGATCACGCTGGACGGCGACCAGCGCAGCTTCACCGGCTTCGTGCTCTAGAGTCTCCCGCAGGGCGGCGCGGGCGCGTAACTGCCCGCGCCGCCCGACCATTTTCGTGTGCGCGGGCGCTCCCCTTCCCCCTTGCGGGGAAGGGGTTGGGGGATGGGGGTGACGAAGACGCGGACTCGGCGCCGCCGAGGTCCCTCAACGACGTCACCCCCACTCCCAAACCCTCTCCCCGCAAGGGGGAGAGGGCTTTTTGAGCCTACTCCGCGAAGCTCGTGAAGAACCTAGCCCGCTGACGCATTAAGCGGACCCTACCAGGCCCCGACCAGCCGCAGCTCGCGCGCCAGGGCCTGGGGCACGCCCTCGTCGCCGGCCGACTTCAGGTCCGGCGGGCAGTCCTCGGGCTTCAGGTAGCGCCACCCCTGGAACGCCCGGCGCGGCGTCGGCGCCACCAGGATCGGCTCCAGGTCGAGCGTCACCTCGCAGCGCGAGGCGGGGCCCGAGCCGATGGTCTCGATGCCGAGGATGGGCTGGCGGCAGAGGATCATTCCCCTGAACACCCTGTACAGCGAACCGCCCTCGACCAGCTCGTCACAGCGCTTGGGCGTCATCCGGGTGGACATGATCCAGGGCCGGCCGCCCTTGCGCTCGGTCTTGTGCCACTCGATGAGCTCCTCGACCGAGTCGCAGCCGACGCAGAGCTTGATCATGTGCAGGGCCATGGCCCTGAGATAGGCCCTCGCGGTCCCGCCACGAAAGCCCCTAAGACGCCGCAGGGCCTCAGGCGGCCTGCTTCACCTGTGGACCATAGCCCTCGCGCCAGCGGATGCAGTCCGGCGCCGACAGGTCGACGTCGAACTGACGCTCGTGCGCCGCCTCGACGTTGTGCTTGGGCGGCGCCAGCACGCGCAGCGCCTTGGCCGCCGCCCAGTAGGCCGGCGCGACCGCGATCGGCGTCCGCCGCGAGCTGGGGTTCAGCCCGGTCGCCCGCCGCAGCCGCCCATTGGCGTAGAAGACGCCGTTGGTCAGCAGCGAGCGCATCGTCGAGTACTCGCACGAGACCGAGACGTTCAGGTCCGGCCCGTTCAGCACCCGGTGCGGGCCGTGCAGCGGCCAGGCGACGCTCTCGCCGGCCTCCAGCCGCACCGGCGTGGCGACGGCCTCCATCTCGGGCTTGTAGGGCGCGTCCGACAGGTTCTCCTTCAGCAGGATCGCCTCGAGCGCCCGTTCCGGCAGGCCCTCGTCGGTGGCGGGATAGACGTAGAGCGTCTTGGTCCCGCGGATGTGCCACAGCATCGTCTCGGCCGGGTCGACGTGGAAGAAGATCCCCATCTGCGGCCCCGACACCAGCACACTGGCGCTGACGCTGTAGATGCGCTGGCCGATCGCCGCGGAGAACTCCTCGAACATCTGGTCGAGCACCGGGCGGTAGCGTGGGTTCTTGACCATCGCCATGCGGGCGCTGGCCCACAGCGCGCCGGTCTTCACCGCCTCGACGATCTCGGCGCCGCACAGCTTCGACGCGTCGCCGGCGATCCAGGTCTGATCCGGCGGCGGGTTGCGCTGCATTGTGCAGATGTCGACGTCCTCGCGCGGATGCTCGTCGAACAGCCGCCCCAGCGCCTCGTCGGTGAACAGGCCGGTCTCCGCCAGCCGGTTGTTGAAGCGCAGGATCTCGCGCCCGTAGTTCCTCTTGTGCTCAGGCGTCCAGCCGTCCAGCAGCTGCATGTGCGTCGTCCCATCCCGGTGCGGTCGGGCAGACGCGTGCAAGGGAAGCGCCAGTTCAGGCGTGCTCCAGCTTCACCAGCAGCGCGCCTTCGGTGACCTGGTCGCCCTGCCCCACCTTCAGCTCGGCCACCACGCCGTCGAAGGGCGCGGTCAGCGCGTGCTCCATCTTCATCGCCTCGAGGGTGACCAGCGGCGCGCCGCGGGCCACCTTGTCGCCGGCCTTGGCCGAGACGGAGACGATCTTTCCGGGCATCGGAGACAGGATCGCGCCGTCGCCTGCGGCGCCCTCCCCACCGTCCACCTGGGCGCGCGGGAGATGGACCTGGAAGGCCTCGCCGTCCTCGAAGATCAGCACCTCGTCGGCGAGCAGGATGAACTCGGCCGCTTCGGCGTCATCCAGCCGGGCGAGATGCGTCTGGCCGCCGACCTCGAGCCGGACATCGCGCTGCGCCGGCGCGTTCAGGCGGAAGCCGCTGGCGCCGTGCAGCGGCGACCAGGGCGTCTCCGGCTCGTTGGTCGGCTCGGCCTTGGCGACCAGGGCCGCGGCGGCGGCGGCGAGGGTGCGTTCCGAAGGCGTCGGCGTCGTCGCGAGATGATCGAGACGCGGTTCGATGAAGCCGGTGTCGACGTCGCCAGACAGGAAGTCGGCGTCGTCCAGACAACGGGCCAGGAAGCCGGCATTGGTCTTCACCGGCCACACTTCGACCTGCCGGCACGCTTCGGCGAGCTGTCCGGCCGCCGCCGTGCGGCTGGGGGCGTGCGCCACCAGCTTGGCGATCATAGGGTCGTAGAAGGGCGTGACCTCGCCGTCCTCCTCGACGCCGGTGTCGACCCGCACCAGGTCCTCGGGCAGGCGGAACACCTCCAGCGGCCCCGTCGACGGCAGGAAGCCCGTCGCTGGGTTCTCGGCATAGAGCCGCGCCTCCATGGCCCAGCCGTCGATGCCGAGCTCCTCCTGCTTCAGCGGCAGGGGCTCGCCGGAGGCGACGCGGAGCTGCCATTCGACAAGGTCCTGGCCGGTGATCGCCTCGGTCACCGGGTGCTCGACCTGGAGCCTCGTGTTCATCTCCATGAACCAGATGCGGTCGCCGCGCAGGCCCTCCGACGCGTCGGCGATGAACTCCACCGTGCCGGCGCCCACGTAGCCCACCGCCTGCGCCGCCTTCACCGCCGCCCCACAGACGGCGGCGCGCGTGGCCTCGTCCATGCCCGGCGCCGGGGCCTCCTCGATCACCTTCTGGTGGCGGCGCTGCAGCGAGCAGTCGCGCTCGAACAGGTGCACGACATTGCCGTGCTGGTCGGCGAACACCTGCACCTCGATGTGACGCGGGCGCGTCACGTACTTCTCGATCAGCACCCGGTCGTCGCCGAACGCCGCCTTGGCCTCGCGCTTGGCGGCGCCAAGGGCGGCGGCGAAGCCGTCGGCCGCCTCGACCTTGCGCATGCCCTTGCCGCCGCCGCCGGCCACGGCCTTGATCAGCACCGGGTAGCCGGTCTTGCCGGCCTCCTTGGCCAGCCGGTCCTCCGCCTGGTCCTCGCCGAGGTAGCCCGGCGTGGTCGGCACGCCGGCCTCGGCCATCAGCTTCTTGGCCGCGTCCTTCAGGCCCATGGCGCGGATCGACGAGGGCGGCGGGCCGATCCAGATCAGGCCGGCCGCGGCCACGGCCTCGGCGAAGGCCGCGTTCTCCGACAGGAAGCCATAGCCCGGGTGGATCGCCTCGGCGCCCGTCTCCTTGGCGGCGGCGATGATCCTCTCGCCGCGCAGGTAGCTCTCGGCCGCGGCGGCCGGGCCGATCAGCACCGCGTCGTCGGCCTCGCGCACGTGCGGCGCCCCGGCGTCGGCCTCGGAGTAGACGGCGACCGTCCTGACGCCCAGGCGGCGGGCGGTGCGGATGACTCGGCGGGCGATCTCGCCCCGGTTGGCGATGAGGACGGACTTCAGCATCCGGTGTGCTTAGCCTCGCGCAACGCCGTCAGCTAGAGCGTTTCCCGGCCGATCGTCGCCGGCCAGCCGATCGGCAAAGCCGGAGGGTCGCGCCGGGCAACAGGCGCGTCTAGTGCGGGGCCATGTCGTTGGCGCCCAGCACGATCCACAGCGCCGCCAGCAGGCTGAAGCCGATCAGGGTCCCGACCCAGAGGAAGGCCATTCGCAGCACGGTGCCGAACCAGCTGGTCTGATAGGTCCCGCGCATGTGCTTGTAGAGGTGGATCGGCGACAGCAGCACCAGCCACCAGGCCGCCGGCCCCACCAGCATCGACAGCAGGAAGATGGCCGTCAGCAGGATCAGCTGGAACGACAGCGAGTGCATCGAGAAGACCAGGTGGTCGAACACGAAGAAGCGCCGGTTGAAGACGAACAGCATGGTCAGCAGGAAGGCCGACACCGGCAGGGCGAGGATCGCCACCCGATGCGCCCAGATCTCCAGCACCAGGGCGAAGCGGTCGGGGTTGGCGCGGATCGCCTTGATCCGCGTCTCCAGCCAGTGCTCGGCGGGCGAGACGTGCTTCTCGTCGCCGTCGATGTTGACGCGGAAGTCGTCGCCGATGTCGAGCTCCTTCAGCCCGCCGATGTTCTCTTCCATCACCTGGGCGCCGGGCTTGGCCGGCTCCCCCGGCTTGGGCGGGACCGGCACGCCGGGCTTGGCGTCGATCGGAAGCCTGGTGCTCACATGTCCCGACGCCAGCTGCTTCTCCTGGGCCGCCAACCGGTCGTCGAGGGGCTTCATCCGCTTGTGGTAGGCGTCGCCCGCGGCGGCCCCGACGTTCTCGCGAAGCTCCTTCTCCCCTTCCGCGATGCCTTCGCGCTGGCCCTTGATCTCGTCGAGGGTGGCGGTGGGCCGGGCCTTCGGCTTGGCGTCCTCGTGGGCCTTCTGCTGCGAGGTCGCCAAGTGGCCCGCGAAGAAGACGATCAGCAGCAGGACCAGGAACATCCGGAACGGCGGGATCTGCGGCGCCCGCTTGCCGTCGAGGTAGTCCCGGGTCAGCGGACCCGGCTTGAACAGCAGTCGCGGGGCGGTCTTCCACAGCCGTCCGTCGGCGTGGAAGAAGCCCTCGAGCGACTCGGCGATCAGCTTCCAGACCGACCGGTGCAGGTCCTCGCCGGACTGGCCGCAGCTGTAGCAATAGGGCCCCTGCAGCGGCGCCCCGCAGTTCGGGCACGGGGTCCCGACCTCGACGTGCATGGCCTTGCCGCGCCGCCGGAACCAGCCGCCGACCGAGGCCAGGCCGGCCGTCTCGAGAAATCTGTCCAACGCCCCCTCCCCGCCTACGTCAGGCCAGCCAGCCCGGCTTTCTCCGCTCCAGGAAGGCGCGCACGCCGTCCTGGCCTTCCTCGCCGACCCGGATCCGCGCGATCCGCTTCGCGGTCTCCTCCATCAGCTCGTGGTCGATGACCCGGCCCCAGACGTCCCAGACCAGCCGCTTGGCGTCGGCGGCGGCTTCCGGGGCCGCGACCATGGCGTCCGCCTTGATCCGGTTCAGCGCCGCGGTCAGGCCGGCCGCATCGTCGACCACTTCGTGCACCAGCCCGATCCGCTCGGCATGCGCAGCGTCGAACACCCGCCCGGTGGCGAACAGCGGCCGCGCCTGGCGCGGGCCGATGGCGTTGACGACGTAGGGGCTGATGGTCGCCGGCACGAGGCCGAGCTTCACCTCCGAGAAGGCGAACTTCGCGTCCCGCGTCGCGATCGCATAGTCGCAGATCGAGACCAGCCCGGCCCCGCCGCCCATGGCCGCGCCCTGGACCAGGCAGACGGTCAGGGCCGGGATGTCGGCGAGGTGCTTAAGCATCACCGCCAGCGCCATGGCGTCCTGCCGGTTCTCGCCCTCGGTGTAGTCGGCCGCCGCCTTCATCCACTCCAGGTCCGCCCCGGCGCAGAAGGTCTGTCCCGCGCCCCGCAGCACCACCAGGCGCACGCCCTCCTGGTTGCGCAGGGTCTCGAACGCCTCGGACAGCGCCGCGATAGTCACCCCGTCCAGCGCATTGCGCTTGGCCGCCCGGTTCAGGGTGACCGTGACCACCCCCTCGGGCGTGGCGTCGACCTCGACCTCCTGCGGCACGTCGAGGCTGGTGTCTCCGCCCTCCACGACGGGATGGGCGATGGCGTTCGGATCGTGCGGAAAGGGTTCGTCGGTCATGGGGTGTTTCCTAGGACTTCCGAAGCCCCGATGTCTACGCGCACCTCCCCGGTCAAGCAGGGCTATCGCATATGGCTCAGGCGGTGCAGCTGCGCTCCCCTCCCCCTTGCGGGGAGGGGTCGGGGGGTGGGGGTGAAGAGGCCGCAAGCTGTGAGGCGCCGAGGTTCCTCACGCTCGTCACCCCCATCCCCAACCCCCTTCCCCGCAGGTGGGAACGCGCTCTTAGGGTCGAATTGCGAGCAACGGAGGCGAGGCCGGGCCCGTATGCGATAGCCCTGCCCTGAACGCGGAGGTCCCCGGACCTACATCCTGAACACCCCGAACTTCGTCGTCGGCGCCGGCGCGCACTGGCCCAACTGTCGAGCGCCCGCAAGCGTTCGGGCTAGGAAACAGGCGCTCCGAAACTAGGTGAGGAACCCGACCTTCGTTGAGACGGGAATTGGGTATGGTGTCCCCCGAACTGCACGGTTTGAGCCGCCGATGCCTGGTACGAGTGCGCGCTGGCAAGCCAATGGTCACCTCGACATAACGGATTGAAATGAAAGCGAAACTCAAACATCTGCACGCCCCGGGCTGTGACTTGTCGAGCTACTGTCCTGCTGAGGTAGATAATTTTTACCTCTTTCTGCAGGCTATTGTCGGTCCTAGCGGAATGGACGGTGAAGAATCATTCGACATCGAAGTATGTAGTCCAAAATGGATCATAGAAAATACCGCACCCACCGAAGTAACCGTTGGACACGGCAAGTTAATTCTTCGGGAATACGACATTAATTGTATAGTCACTTCCATTGAATCTTATTGCGCGGGACTGGAGGCTGATAATTGGAATCAGCTTGCTCAGAAGCTAAGGCTTTTGGGTCACTGGGAGTTTGAAGACTATAGAGAGTAAACGGCCGGACACTGGGCTTCGCCTTCGGTTTGGGGCCCTCCTCCAGGCTATCGTTGCAGTAATAGTATCACCACCTGTTCCATAGCGAACACCCGCAACTCGTTCGTCTCTTCCGCGATGTGCGTGTGACTGCCTACATCCTGAACACGCCGAACTTGGTGCTGGGCACCGGCGCGTTCAGCGAGGCGGAGATCGCCAGGCCGAGCACGTCGCGAGTCTGGGCGGGGTCGATGATGCCGTCGTCCCACATCCGCGAGGTGGCGTGGTAGGGATCACCCTCCGCCTCGTAGCGGTCGCGGATCGGGGCCTTGAAGGCCTCCTCTTCCGCGGCCGGCCAGTCCTGGCCCTTGGCCTCCATCCCGTCGCGCTTGATGGTCGCCAGCACGCTCGCCGCCTGCTCGCCGCCCATCACGCTGATCCGCGAGTTGGGCCAGGTGAACAGGAACCTCGGCCCGTAGGCCCGGCCGTTCATGCCGTAGTTGCCGGCCCCGAAAGAGCCGCCGATCAGCACGGTGAACTTCGGCACTTCCGCGCAGGCCACCGCGGTGACCATCTTGGCCCCGTCCTTGGCGATGCCGCCGGACTCGTACTTCCCGCCCACCATGAAGCCCGAGATGTTCTGCAGGAAGACCAGCGGGATGCGCCGCTGGCAGGCGAGCTCGATGAAGTGCGCCCCCTTCAGCGCGCTCTCCGAGAACAGCACCCCGTTGTTGGCCAGGATGGCGACCGGATAGCCCCAGATCCGCGCGAAGCCGGTGACCAGGGTCGAGCCGTAGAGCGGCTTGAACTCGTCGAGCTCCGAGCCGTCGACGATCCGCGCGATCACCTCGTGCACGTCGTAGGGCGCGCGCACGTCCGACGGGATGACGCCGTAGAGCTCCTCGGGGTCGTAGGCCGGCGGGCGCGGCTCGGCCAATGCCAGGTCGACCGCCTTCACGCTGTTCAGGTTGGCCACGATGGAGCGGACGATCTCCAGCGCATGCTCGTCGTTGGCCGCCACGTGGTCGACCACGCCGGACTTGCGCCCGTGGACGTCGGCGCCGCCGAGGTCGGTCGCGGAGATCACCTCGCCGGTGGCGGCCTTCACCAGCGGCGGGCCGGCCAGGAAGATGGTGCCCTGGCTCTCCTCGCCCGAGCCGCGGACGATCACCGTCTCGTCGGACATGGCCGGGACGTAGGCGCCGCCGGCGGTGCAGCTCCCCATGACGCAGGCGATCTGGGGGATGCCCGCCTGGCTCATCCGGGCCTGGTTGTAGAAGATCCGCCCGAAGTGCTCCTTGTCCGGGAAGACCTCGGCCTGATGCGGCAGGTTCGCCCCGCCGCTGTCGACCAGATAGACGCACGGCAGACGATTTTGCTGAGCGATTTCCTGGGCTCGCAGGTGTTTCTTCACCGTCATCGGGAAGTAAGCGCCGCCCTTCACCGTGGCGTCGTTGGCCACGATCATCACCTCGCGGCCCGACACCCGGCCGATGCCGGTGATCACCCCCGCGCCCGGCGCCTCGCCATGGTAGAGGTCGAAGGCGGCCAGTGCGCCGATCTCCAGGAACGGCGAGCCGGGGTCGAGCAGGCGCTCGACGCGCTCGCGCGGCAGCAGCTTGCCGCGGCTCGAGTGGCGCTTGCGCGAGGCCTCCGGCCCGCCGAGCGCGGCCGTGGCCGTCCGCTCGCGCAGCTGGTCCGCCAGAGACCGGTTGAGGGCGGCGTTCCCTGCGAAAGCCTGGGACGAAATGTCGAGCGCGGAGGTCAGCTTGGGCATGGCGGCGCGGACACTAGTTGCGGAGTCGGGGGGAAGGAAGTGCCGCCGTTCGGGCTGCACAGGACTCCACCCGACAGACCTACACTTTCGCCCAATAGTCCGTTTCGCACTATCGGATAGTCCGTTTCGGACTATCGTCTCCAAAACCGCTGTTCTTCGGGCTTGTGACTCGCCGTCCGGGGCGTATCGTACGGTGTTCACACACCCAGCGCCGGGGGGCATCGCATGGATCGGCTTGGCTTGCGCGCGCCGCGCGAGACGGACCTGTGGTCGTCGCTCGACGCGACGGTCAGACTGACAGCGCAGGACGCCAGCGAGCTTTCGGCAGCCGACGACAAGGACGCCGTCGGGCCGGGCGCGGCCGGGCGCGCCGCCGCGTCGGCCCCGTCGGCAGCCTTCGACTCCGTCGCGCTGGACCCCAGGGTCGGCCTGGACAGCGGCGGCGGTTCGGGCTCGGGCCTGGCGGAGCTCATCGCCTACAATGGCCCGGCCCACGCCGCCGCGCCCTTCAGCAGCGACCAGGGCATCGACGGGACCCTGATCGGCACGCGCTGGATCCCCACCAACACGGTGACCTTCAGCTTCCCCACCGCCGCCAGCAACTACGGACCGTCGTCGAGCTACATCCAACCGGGCCTGGTCGCCACCTTCGACCCCTTCAACGCCGCCCAGGTGACCGCGGCGCGCTACGCCATGGCGCAGGTGTCCAGCTTCACCAACCTCGATCTGCAGGAGATCACCGAGACGGACTCGGTCCACGCCAACCTCCGGTTCTCCCTGAGCGACGACAACGGCGTCAATCCGTCCGCCTTCGGGTTCTATCCGGCGACGACGGCCTCGGGCGGGGACATCTGGTTCAGCCAGAACGGCCAGCCCTTCTACGCCACGCCCGCCCCGGGCAACTGGGGCCAGGCCACGGTGATGCACGAGGCGGGACACGCGCTCGGCCTCAAGCACGGCCACCAGGACGAGACGGGCAACGACTACGCCTTCCTGACCGGCGGCCCGTCCGGCCACTGGGGGTCGGGGCCCATTCCGCTCGCCGAGGACGGCCAGGCCTGGTCGCTGATGACCTACCGCTCCGACCCGGCCAACGTCATCGAGTTCCAGGGCGACGGCGTGAACCAGCCGCAGACCTACATGCAGCTCGACATCGCCGCGCTGCAGTACCTCTACGGCGCCGATTTCACTGCGAATTCAGGCGACACCACCTACACGTTCAGTCCCACCACCGGCGAGATGTCCGTCGACGGCGTGGGCCAGGGCGCGCCAGCCGGAAACGTTGTGCTGCGCACCATCTGGGACGGCGACGGCATCGACACCTACGACTTCAGCAACTTCGGCGGAAACCAGACCATCGACCTGAGCCCCGGAGCCTTCTCGACCTTCTCGACGGCCCAGCTCGCCAACCATCGCGCCTATACCGGCGGGACCGCGCCGGCGCCCGGCAACATCGCCAACGCCCTGCTCTACCAGGGCGACCAGCGCTCGCTGATCGAGAACGCCAACGGGGGATCCGGCGCCGACACCATCGTCGGCAACGTCGCGGCCAATGTGCTGAAAGGCGGTGACGCCTCCGACACCCTCTCGGGCCTGGCCGGCGACGACACCCTCGACGGCGGCCTCGCCAATGACAGCCTCGCGGGGGGAGACGGCGACGACGTGCTCAGCCCGTACTTCTCCTCCATCGGGGGCCCCGAGACGCTGAACGGCGGAGCCGGCGACGACACCGCCGACTACAGCTTCAGCCCCAACCCCTGGGTCATCGACCTCGGCGCCGGCACGGCCAGGCTGGGCGGCAGCCTGCTCCTGGGCGCCCTGAGCTCGATCGAGAACGCCATCGGCGGCTCGAGTGCAGACCGCCTCCTGGGCGACGCCCTCGAGAACCGGCTTGACGGCGGCGACGGGGGCGACACCCTGGACGGCGGCAAGAGCGGCGACACCCTGAACGGCGGCTCGGGCGACGACCTCATCTACGCGGGCTTCGGCCCCGACGTCATGGACGGCGGGCTCGGTCTCGACACCCTCGACCTTTCCGGGGCCAGCGCCCGGACAGTGCTCGATCTGTCGATCGCGACGGTCCAGAACACCCGCTCCGCCGGTCGGGACTCGCTGACCGGGTTCGAACGGATCCTGACGGGCGCCGGCGCGGACCGGCTGTTCGGCTCCACGGGAGACGACACCATCAGCTCGGGCGACGGGGCCGACAAGGTGAAATCCTCCGGGGGCGCCGACCTGATCGATGCCGACGGCGGCCTGGATCGTATCAACGCCGGCGCGGGCGACGACGTCGTCAGGGGCGGGGCGGGCGCCGACATCCTCCGCGGCGGTTCGGGCGCCGACACCTTCGACTACGACAGCGCGGCCGACAGCGGGATCGGCGCGGGACTGCGCGACGTGATCCGCGACTTCGGATCCGACGACACGATCGACCTGGACGACCTGAACGCGGGCATCTTCAGCTACATCGGCACGGACGCCTTCACCGGCACGAAGGCGGAGGTCCGGGTCATTGAGGCGCCCGCCGGAGAGACCGGCGACGTGATCCAGGTCGACGCGAACGGCGACGGCATCGTCGACATGGAGATCCAGGTCGCCGAGTTCAGTCTCGGCGTCGGGGCTGACCACTTCATCCTCTAAGCCCCGAACCTCTCCCTGTACTCGCTCGGCAGCACCCCGAGCCTGCGCCGGAACGCGCGCCTCAGCGTCTGCTCGTCGGCGAAGCCGCAGGCGCGGGCGAGGTCCTTGAGCTGGGCGGCGCCGGCTTCGAGGCGACGGCGGGCCTCCTCGACGCGGACGCGCTCGACGTAGTCGGCGGGGGAGACGCCGGCGCCGGCCTTGAAGCGGCGGGTGAAGTTTCGCGCGCTCATCCCGGCCTGGTCGGCGAGGCGCTGGACCGAGAGACCCTGGTGCAGGCGGTCGAGAATCCAGAGCTGCAGCTCGCCGATGCGGTCGTTGCGGCGCTCGGCCTCGATGAAGCGGCTGAACTGCCCCTGCCCGCCCGGCCGCTTGCGGTAGACGACCAGCTCCTGGGCGACGGCGAGCGCGGTCGCCTTGCCCCAGTCGGCCTCGACCAGGGCCAGCGCCAGGTCCATGCCGGCGGTGACCCCGGCCGACGAGTAGACCCCCGCGTCCTCGACCCAGATGGCGTCGCGCTCGACGGTGCAGCCGGGCGCGGCAGCCTGCAGCCGGTCCAGATATGCCCAGTGGGTGGTGGCGCGCCGGCCCTCCAGCAGCCCTGCGGCGGCGAGGATCAGGGCGCCGGTGCAGATCGAGCCGAAGCGGCGGCCGCCGGACGCCATGCCCCGCAGCCAGGCGAGCAGCTCGGCGTCGTCCGTGGGCCCGCCATAGCCGATGCCGCCGCCGATCAGCAGGGTGTCGGCGTCGTCGACCTCGCGCCACGACCGCGTGGCGACGACCTCCAGCCCGTTGGACATGCGCACCGGCCCGGCCCGGTCGGCGACGATCTCGACCTCGTAGGGCGGGACGATGTGCCCGCCGCGCTCGGCGAGCCAGCGCGAGGTGCGCGAGAACACCTCCAGCGGCCCGACCACGTCGAGGACCTGGGCGTCGGGATAGGCCAGCATGACCACCTTGTGCGCCGCCGTCCGGGCCATGCCGCAATCCTCCGCCGAGCTTGGCCGAATATGACGCCTGAGCGTCCTTTCCGCCAAGCCGCTTCGCGCCGATGGTCCGCGGCGACTAAGGGAGGACCTCCGATGGATCGACGCAACCTGATCATGGCCACGCTCGGCGGCGCCGGCGTGGGGGTCTGCATGGGAACCGGCAAGGCGACCGGCGCCGAGGCCGCGCCCGCCGCACCCCTGCCCAAGCGCGACGAGATCCGGGTCGCCTTCATGCTCGGCGAAGGGTCGAACGTGATCGACACCTCGGGCCCCTGGGAGGTTTTCCAGGACGCGATGCTCGGCGGCGGGATCGGCATGCGCCATCCCTTCCGGCCCTACACCGTGGCGGCGAAGAAGGGCCCGGTCTCGATGACCGGCGGGATGAAGGTCGAGGCGCGCTATTCCATCGCCGACGCGCCCCAGCCGCACGTGATCGTCATTCCGGCGCAGCGCTCGTCGCCCGAGATGCTGGCCTGGCTGAAGTCGGCGAGCGCAGGCACGGACATTACGATGTCGGTCTGCACCGGCGCCTTCCAGCTCGGCCGCGCGGGGCTGCTGGAGGGCATGTCGGTGACCACCCACCACGAGTTCTGGGACCAGTTCGCCAAGGAGTTCCCGGCCGTCGATCTGAAGCGCGGCCCGCGGTTCGTCGACAACGGCAGGATCGCCAGCGCCGGCGGCCTCACCTCCGGCATCGACCTCGCGCTCCACGTCGTGCGCCGCTACTTCGGCGACGACGTGGCCGCGGCGACGGCGAAGTACATGGAGCACTCCAGCGACGCCTGGCTCACCGGGGTGGCGAACGCGTAATTGCCGCGCCGTCGCCGCTTCCGCGCCATCGCCACGACTCAGCAGGCTCGCTAGCCTCCCCTCGTGAGCCTGCTTTCACCTCGGGCGGCCGAGACGCCGCTGGCGCGACTGTTCGTCGGTCCGCGGCGCGTGCGCGACGCGACACACATCATGCTGCAGGGCGGGCGGACGCTGTTCAGCGCGGGCGACGACGCGGACTGCCTCTACTTCCTGCTGGCCGGGCGGCTCGGCGTGGTGCGCCAGCGCGACGGACAGGAGGCCCAGTTCCTCGGGGTGATCCGGCCGGGCGAGCCGGCGGGCGAGATGGCGATGATCGCCGGCACCGCCCACACCGCCGACGTGGTGGCGCTCCGGGACAGCGAGATCCTCGCCCTGCCCCGCAGCGACTTCCTCAGGCAGGTGAAGAAGAACCCGCAGGTGATGACCGAGCTGGCGCACCTGATGATCCTGCGCGCCCGCTCGGACGGGGTGTCCGGGGCCGGCGAGCCCTCGGCCTTCGGCTTCATCGGCGCCTGCGAAGGCTGCACGGTGCGGGCGCTGGCCGAGGCGATCGCCGCCGAGATACGCCGCGCCGGGCCGCGCGCTGCGGTGGTCGGCGCCGAGGGCCTGCAGGCGACGGCGGAGTGGTTCACCGAGCTCGAGGAGGAGCACGAGTTCGTCCTCTACGCCGCCGAGCACGAGGACACCGCCTGGAAGTCGGTGGTGGCGCGCCAGGTCGATCACCTGTTCCGCGTCGGCCGCGGCGAGGAGACCCCGGCGCCGGACCCGCAGGGAAGCGCCGCCGAGCCGCTTCAGCAGCAGCGCCTGGTCGACCTCGTCCTGATGCAGGCGGCGGACGCCAGGACGCCGGCGGGAACCGACGCCTGGATGAAGGTCCATCCAGTCAAGCGGGTGTTCCACCTGCGCACCGGCGAACGCGACGACCTGCAGCGGATGGCGCGGATCATCACCGGCCAGTCGATCGGGCTGGTGCTGTCGGGCGGCGGCGCGCGCGCCTATGCCCACATCGGGGCGATCAAGGCGCTGCGCGACGCCCACGTGCCCTTCGACTTCATCTGCGGCGTGTCGATGGGGGCGATCGTCGGCGCCGGCCTGGCGCTCGGCTGGGACGAGGACGAGATGGACCGGCGGATCCGCAAGGCCTTCGTCGAGACCAGCCCGCTCGACGACGTCTCCCTGCCGCTGATCGCCATGACCCGCGGGCGCAAGGTGGAGGCCCGGCTCGCCGAGCACTTCGGCGACGCGCGGATCCAGGACCTGTGGCGTCCGTTCTTCTGCGTCTCGTCGGACCTGACCGCCGGGGCGGCCCGAGTGCATCGCACGGGGCTGCTCCGCGAGGCGCTGCGGGCCACGGTCTCCCTGCCGGGCGTGCTGCCGCCGGTGACCGAAGGCGACCACGTCCTGGTCGACGGGGCGGTCGTGACCAACTTCCCCTCCGACATGATGCGCGCCGAGCACCGTGGCGTGGTGATCGGATCGGACGTGTCGCTGGCGCCGGGCATCACCGCGGAAGACGTGAAGGCGCCCAAGCTGCTGCAGTGGATCCTGTCGGGGGGGTGGAGACGCGGGCCGCCGATCGTCTCGGTGCTGATGCGCTCGGCGACCATCCGCAGCCGCGCCGAGATGATGACGGCGCGGCAGAACGCCGACGTGGTGATCGCGCCGGACCTCGAGGGCATCGAGATCAGGAACTGGAAGGCCTACGACCCGGCAGTGGACGCCGGATACATCGCGGCCGTGCAGGCGCTGGATTCGCTGGACAGGCCGCTGAGCCAATTGCGCGCCCACCGAAGGCGTCAGGTCGAGATCGCCGAGGCCGAGCTCATCGACGGCAGATGACGAACAGGCGCGGGAACGGCAGCAGGGTGACGCCGTCACGCTTGGGGAAGCGCGGCGCGAGCTTCCTGGCATAGGCCGCGCAGAAGGCCTGGCGGTCGGTCTCGTCCGGCAGGGCGTCGAGGTAGGGCCTGAGGCCCGTGCCGCTCATCCAGTCGACGATCGGGTCGTCGCCTTCCAGGGCGTGCAGGTAGGTCGTCGTCCAAATATCTACATATGTAGATATCGGCGCGAGCCAGGCATGCCAGTCCTCCGCGGGCGGGATCGGTTGCGTGCCCTCGACACCGGCGAGGCGCTCGGTCCAGGGCGCCTCCGACAGGGTGTCGCGCAGCGCGTCGTACCAGGCGGCCGAATGCGACAGTGGGACCTGGCAGGCGAAGACGCCGCCGGGCGCAAGGGTCTCGACCAGGCGCGGGACCAGCCGCTTCAGGCCGGGCAGCCAGTGGAGCGCCGCGTTGGAGAAGATCAGGTCGGGCGGGACGTTGGGGTGGAAGCCCGCGATGTCGGACTCGACCCAATCGATGTCCGCCGGTCGCGCGCGAGCCTGGGCCAGCATCTCGGGGCTGGAATCCAGGCCGTGCACCTTGGCGTAGGGATGCCGCGCGGCGAGGACGGCGGCGTGCTCGCCCGTGCCGCAGCCGAGGTCCCAGACCTCGCGCGGCGCGAGGTCGGCGGGAATCTGGACCATCAGGTCCAGCGCAGGGCGATCACGGTAGGCCTTGTAGCGCTCGTAGACCGCCGGGTCCCAGCGCGTCACCTCAGCCGGCGCCGTTGCCGGAGGCGAGCGCGGAGGCCCGGTCGGGACGTGCGGGCGCAGCGGCGGGAGCCGCCGGCGCCGGAGCGGCGACAGGGGCCGGCGCGGGCGTCGCCGGGGCGATCCGGTAGGCCATCGACGGCGCGGCGGGCGGACGCACGGCCTCGGGCAACGGCTGGCCGATCCCCTGCCCGGCCTGGGCCAGGCGCATGGCGGAGGCGTTGTCGCGGGCTTCCTTGGCCATGGCGGCGCGCATGGCGATCATCTCGTGCATCGGCGCGCGGGTGGCGTAGGCGCCGCCGGCCGCCGCGATGATGGCGTGCACCCGGCCCTGGGGCGTCAGCGAGGCCTGCAGGAACTCGCCCGGCGGCGGGGTCTTCAGGCCCGGGATGCCGAAGCGGCCTGCGCCGCCGGCGGGACGGCCGGGCTGGGCCTTGCCGATCAGGTTGACCTTGGTGAAGGCGGCCTCGTGGCCAGAGTAGCGGCCGTTGAGCAGCGCCGGCCCGGACGGACGGTAGAAGATGTGCAGGCCGTACTGGGCGACCTTGACCAGGGTCGAGCTCCAGTAGGGCATGACGTAGTTGGCGTGGTAGTGGGTGGCCGAGCCGACCCCCGACATCACGAAGCCCGACAGCGCGCGCTCGGCGACCTCGTGCGATTCCGCCCACTGGCGGCGGGCGGGCAGGCGCGCCATCGACCCGTCGCAGGTGAAGGTGAACTGGCAGCCGGTGAAGCGCTCGGAGCCCTGGAAGACCACGCCGCAGACCGACTTCGGATAGGACGGGTGGCGGGTGCGGTTCAGCACCACCTGGGCGACCGCCTCCTTGCCCGTCAGCGGCTCGTTCGCCGCCTCGTAATAGACCGCCGCAGTGAGGCACTGGACGGCCTGGGCCCGCTCGGCGGGGTTGTCGATGTAGAACTGCTTGGCGACCGGGTTGTAGGTGGTCGCCACCGGGATGGAGGCGTTCAGCTTGGCCGCGTCGTCGGCGGTGGCGGGCCGGATCTCGAGCTCGGGGGGCTCCGACAGGTCGACGAGCCAGCCGGCGGGCCAGCGGTCGCTGAAGCCCGGCTGCTCGGCGCGCGCGGCGATGCGGAGCGCGCCAGGGCCCGCGTCGGCCATCAGCGCCTTCAGCTCGGCGTCGGAGAAGCCCGCGGCGGCGGCGCGCTGGGCGAGCGCCTGGCGGTCGCGGATCAGCTCCTTGGAGCGGGCGTCATGGACGGCGAGGCCGCCCAGCGATCCGGCGAAGACGAGCAGGCCGATGCCGGCCATCATCCAGGCGTGCGCGCGGGTCGTGCGCGACGCGAGCTGCGACACCACGCCGCGCAGGTGACCGAGCACCTGAACCGACGCGAGCGTCCGCATTCCCTGGAAAGTCGTGTCCGTCACTCAGGAAACCCCTCGGTCCGACGCCGCTGCTTACACGCCCCTCCCCTAGGGGGCACCTTTTCTTTTCGTAAGGTGGCGATGTTGTGACGTTGAAGGTGGGCGAGACTCGCCTAGATTCAAGCTCCCTGTGCAACAGCTGAAAGGAGGTGATCCAGTGTCTCATTGTCTTCAACCGCAATCGGTGACCGTGGCCTGGACCTCCGCTCGTGGAGTCCGCGCGTAGAGTCAAGGCCGCGTGGCCGCGTTGCGGTCCGACAATGGAAAGGCCGCCGGGGATTACCTCGGCGGCCTTTCTAATGACTCAAACAGGCGTTGCCTTGACCTTGGCTTAGACGACCCAACCGGAGGCCTCGAGGGCATCGCGGGCGAAGTTGTCGGCGGTGAATTCGAACCTGCTCGCGTCCGATAACTTCAGCAGGTTGGTCCAGTGATCGCCGCCGCCATCCAGGTCGACCTGGACCATCACATTTGCGCCCTTCTGGTGGAGACGGACGAAGCCCTCGTCGAACGGGTCGCTGTTAACGTCCCAGCCGTGGTTGGCGAGAAAGGGCTGCAGGTCGAGCACATCGCCGCCCGCGCCCATGGTGAAATCCTTTACCTTGACCAGGGTCCAGTCGAGGAAGTTGGCGTTGAAGAAGGCGCCCAGCGTAAGAGTGTCGCTGCCGCCACCGAGAGAAACGCTGTTCGAGCCGATCTCATAGTCGAGGATCACGTGATCTGCGCCATTGCCCGCGAGGACCTTGGCTCCGTTGGCATAGTGGATACTAATCTCGTCCGCGCCGGCCCCGCCGGCCACGACAACCTCGGTGCCCCAGCCGGTCGTGCTGATCGAGTCGTCACCGTCACCGCCGCTCAAGGTGACTGATCCGATCACCGCGGAACCGCGGATCACCCAGAGGTGGTCGTCCCCGACACCGCCGTCGAGCATGTCGCTGCCGCCGTTATTGCTGTGCAGGTGATCGTTTCCCCCCATCCCACGCAGGGTGTCGTTGGCGAAAGTATCGTCGAACATGTCGACACCGTCGTCACCAATCAAAATTGTCATAAGGGCTCCCACCCACAACTCACGCGCGACCCGCTCGTAACGCACTACGGAGAGGTGGACCACTGGCGGGCCGCCAGTCTTACCGAAAGTTCATGCCGCCGCGCGCATCCGCCGCAGGCGGCGACAGCCTCCAGTCCGTGAGGACTGCGGGAGAGCATGATGCGGCGTTTTGTTGTGGGACTTGGTGCACTCGGCTTGGCGCTGACGGTGGGCGGCGCATCCGCCGCGCGGACCGACTACCCTGCCCTGTTCGAGGCGGTCTGGAAGACCGTCGATGAGAGCTTCTACGACCCGACCTTCGGGGGGCGGGACTGGAAGGCCATCGGGGCGCGCTACCGGGCCAGGCTCGGCGGCGTGCACGACGACAAGGCGTTCCGCGCGCTGGCCGATCAGATGCTGGGCGAGCTGAAGGTCTCGCACCTCTATCTGGTCCCGCCGTCGAGCTCACAGGCCTCGGGCGCGGGGATCGGGGCCAACACCCTGGAGATCGGCGGCCTGCGCACCGTGGTCGAGGTGGCACCGCTGTCGGACGCCTGGCGCAAGGGTATCCGGCCGGGCGACGTGCTGACCGGGCCGCCCGAGGCGCTGCGCGGGCCGCTCGGCTCGATGGCCTCGGTGGCGGTGAAGGGCTGCGACGGCAAGGCCCGGACGCTGCAGGTGCGCCGGGAGAGCGCGTTCTGGCCGCCGGCGCGGCCGGCCTTCAGCTGGTCGACGATCGCGACCAGGGCCGGCGTGCGGTTCGGCTACATGCGCATCGACCGCTTCGACGACGGCGCCGCCGAGATGGCCGACCAGGCGATGGCGGACCTCGGCAAGACCCAGGGGATCGTCATCGACGTGCGCCACAACAGCGGCGGCAATGTCTCGGCCACGCGGCTGGCGAGCTATTTCACGCCCGACAAGGAGACGCCGGTCGTCGCCCTGTTCGCCCAGCCGTGGCTGAAGGCGCTGGGGCGGCCGGTCACGGCGGCGGACGTCGCCGCGGCCCCGAAGATCGTCGGCGTCTACACCACTAAGGGCGTGATGAACGCCGTGGGCGAGCACAAGGGCGCGGCGGTGTTCTACACCGAGGCCCTGGGGGCCAAGCGCTATCCCGGACCGGTCGTGGTGCTGATCGGCGAGGACACCGGCAGCGCGGCCGAGGGCTTCGCCTGGCTGATGAAGCTGGAGACCAAGGCGCGGCTGATCGGGCGGCCGACCGCGGGCGCGCTTCTGTCCAGCGACAAGTTCGATCTGCCCGGCGGTTGGACCCTGACCGTGCCGGTGCAGGGGCTGTGGGGCGCCGACGGCCAGGACTACCGCGACAAGGCCGTGCCGCCGCACGAGCTGATCGCGCAGACCCGCGCCGACCTCTGCGCCGGGCGCGACCCCGAGCTGGAACGGGCGATGGACCTGCTGGGCGCGGGCTGATCAGCGCGCCTTGCGCGGCTTCACGAACCTGAAGCCGAACTGGTCGGTATGGCCGCGGATCGGCTTGTCGAAGACGGTCAGCTTGTGGTCGTCCTTCGGGTTCCTCAGGCCGTCGTAGCGGCCCGCGTAGACGAAGCCCGCGGCCTCGACCTGCTTCCTCACCGTCGCGGGATCGATCCGGTGCAGCGTGTCGGTGTCGCGCATGCCTGAGCCCGGCGCCGCGGCGTGGTCGATCACCACCAGGGTTCCGCCCGGCTTCAGCGCCCGGTAGACGGCCCGGTTGAACACCATCGGATCGATCCGGCCCATGAAGGCGTCCGGATAGTCGTGGTAGTTCTGCGAGGTGAAGACGAGGTCGAGCGGCTCGGGGGCCGTCAGCTTGGCCGCCGGCTGCACCAGGACGGCGATGTTGCGGTAGGGCGGCTTGGCCGACAGCGCGCGCAGGTCGCGGACATTGGGCACGGCCTGCTTCGCGTAGGGCTCGGGCCAGACGGCGTAGACCCTGCCTTTCGGCCCCACAGCGGCGCTGAACACCCGGGTGAAATAGCCGTTGCCGGGGATCAGCTCGAGCACCTTGTCCCCACGCTTCACCCCCGTGAAGGCGATGACCTCCCCGATCTTGCGCCGGGCGTCGAAGGACCGCTGGAAGGCGCGCTCGGGCGCGGCGACGGCCGCGGCGATGTGCGGCGGGATCGAGGTTGATGCCGCAGCGGCGACGGAGGCGCCCAGCAGTACAGCGGCGGCGGCGATCAGGACGGGGCTGGTCATGTCGGCATCTAAGGCGAGGCGGGGCGCCTTCGGCACTCAAGAAGCTCTAAAGAAGTTCTGCGGGCGCGCTCGGAGGCAAGATGGACGGCAGGATCGGCGACTGGAGCTTCGACCCCGCGGCGGGCGAGCTGAGGCGCGGCGACGAGCGGCGCAGGCTGGAGGACCGGGCGGCGCGCACGCTCGAGCTGCTCTGCCGGCGGCGCGGCGAGGTGGTCTCCCAGGCCGAGCTGACGAAGGCCGTGTGGAACGGGCGGACGGTCAGCGCCAACAGCCTGCCGGTGGTGATCACCGATCTGCGCCGGGCGCTGGAGGACGACGCACGCGCGCCGCGGTTCATCGAGACCGTGGCCAAGCGCGGCTACCGGCTGATGCCGGGCCGGGGCGATGCGCCCCTGCCCTCCCCGGCCAAGGTGATGAGGAGCCGGTTGTTCCTGCTCGGCTTCCTGCTGCTGCTCGCGGTCGCCGGCTTCGGCGCCTGGCGGTTCGCCAGCACGCCGGCGCCGCGGACGGTCGTCGTGGTCACGCCCGATGTCGCCAACGCCACGGGAGACGCGGCCTACGGGCCGATGGCCTGGGCGGTGAGCGAGCTGGTCTCGGCCGACCTGTCGCGGCTGCGGGTCGATTTCGTGCGCGAGCGGCCGGGAGAGCCGGCGATGGCGGCGGACGGCGGCCCGCGCATCAGGCTCACCGGCAAGCTGATCCTCTGGACCGGCCAGCCGACGGTGATGTTCACCGCCGCCCGCGACGGCCGGGTGGTGTGGAGCGGCATGGCCAAGGGGCCGGAGCCGGCCTTCCCGGCCACGGTGCGGGCGGCGATGAGCGACTTCGCGGCGAAGGCCGCTGCAGAGAAGCCCTAATCCTTGGCCACGTGCTCGGGCTTGCCCTTGCGCTTGGTCGAGGCGAATTCCTCGAGCTGTTTCTCGCTCATCGATTCCACCATCTGCTTGGACGCGCCCTTGAGCTTGCTCTTCGGCGTGTCGCCGCGCTTGGCGGAAAGGGCGGCGCCGGCGGCCTTCTGCTGTGCGGCTGATTTGGCGGGCATGACTGAAACTCCTTCGGTAAGCAAAAACCAACCTTGCTCCGCCAGGTTCCGAGCGTCCGACAATTCCGGAGCCGTGCCTTGGCGCCTTCCCGATCTCACGCCGCCGCGCTTTGCGCGCTTCTTTTCCTCGCGGCCTGCGGCCAGGCCACGCGCAGCGAGCGGTCCTCGTCGGGAGGCGTGGAGTCCATGCCGCGGGTGTCCGACGACCTGAACAGCTCGATCGCCAAATCGCGGCAGGTGATCGCCGACGACGGCGCAGGGGCGGCCGAGCGCAACGCGTTGCGCACGGCGGTGATCGAGTCTGCCACCGCCATGCGGGGTGCGCCCTGCGACCCGGCACTTAAGCGCGCCTACCTCAGCTCGGTGACCGCATACACGCGCGCAAAGCTGAAGGCGGTGAAGGACGACTACGCCGCGTCCGAGGTCCAGTGGTCGACGCTGCTCGACAAGCACGTGGTCCAGACGCTGGCGCAGCAGACCAGTGACGGCCTGGTCAGCGAGAGCGAGCAGATGAAGGCGATCATGGCCCACGACCTGGTCTCGACCGCGTTCTGGCGGGCGAATGCTCTGCGCGGGGAGATTGCCGACGACGGGGAAAAGGCCTGCGCCCGGTTCGAGCGCGGCGAGGCCATTGCGAAGCTCGTGTTGAAGGACCCCCGCAAGGAGCCGGCCCCGACCTTCCGGCGCGATCCCGACGAGGCCCGCGATCAGGTCCGGACGTATGCGCGCAAGGCCGCGCTGAAGGCCCTGTCGGTCGCCCCTTCCGATCTCTGCGACCGGCCCAGCAAGGAGAGGCTGGTCGAAGGCCTCGAAGGCTACTGGGACAAGCGCTCGGGCGAGCTGTGGAACGCCGAACACGTGCGCCAGCGCGACGTCGAGGCGACCCAGGCCGCCTGGCAAAGCCCGGCCGACCTCGAGATCGAGGCCAAGATCGTCGACCTGATCCGCCGGGGCCATCTGACCAAGCGCGACATCATCAAGCGCCAGCGCGACGAATACGCGCCCCTGTTCGCCCGCGCCGGCCCTGCCGCGAGGACCTGCGCCTAGAGGCCCGTTGGCGCGGCGGCGATGGCGGCATAGGGTCACCGCAGGCGTGCGGAGGGGCAGATGAGGCTATTGGCAGTCCTGGCGGGAGTCTGGGCGAGCGCCCTGGCGCTGGCGCCGGCGGTCCACGCGCAAATCCCGCCGGCGCCGCCTCCGCCCCCACCCAAGCCGCTCGTGGTCATTCATGCCGGCGCCCTGCTGGCGGAGCCCGGCGAGGCGCCGCTGCGCGAGCGGACCATCGTGGTGCGCGACGGCAGGATCGCCCAGGTCGAGGCGGGATACCTGCCGGCGGAGCGGTTCGGCGCCGGGGCGCGTCTGATCGACCTCGAGGACCGGTTCGTGATGCCGGGGTTGATCGACCTGCACAAGCACCTCGCCATGCCGCTCGACGCCGACGCCCAGACCCTGGGGTCGGAGGCCAGGCTTTCGCTCGCCACCGCTCAGGTGGCCAGGTTCGCGCTCGACGCCGGCGTGACGACGGTACGCGACGTCGGCGACAACACCGGGGTCACCTTTGCGGTCCGCGATGCGATCGACGCCGGGCGGCTGACCGGCCCGCGGATCATCGCCGCGGGGCGGGTGGTGTCACGCACCGGCGGCCACGGCACGACCAAGGAGATGGGCGACATCCCCGCCTCCCGCGCCGGATGCGACGGCCCGGAGTCCTGCCGCCGCGTGGTGCGCGAGAACATCGAGCAGGGCTCGGACTGGATCAAGGTGACGGTGTCGGGCTCGGGCGGCGAGGCGACCGGCAACGCCGACGCCGAGCCGATCATGTTTCCCGACGAGGTCGCCGCGGTGATGTCGGCGGCCCGCCAGGCCAGGCGTCCGGTGGCCGCCCACGCCCACAGCGTCCGGGCCATCAACCTGGCCCTGGAGAACGGCGCCAGGACGATCGAGCACGGCGCGTGGTTCGACGAGGCCTCCGCCGGCCTGTTCAAGGCCAAGGGCGCCTTCCTGGTGCCGACGGCCTATGTGGCCGAGTTCGTCGCCACCCAGATCGACCGGTTCTCCGCCATGCCCGGCCGCCTGCCGCCGGAAGGCTTGAGGCGCTGGACCCAGGCGGCCATGGCCACCCCGGGCCGCGCCTGGCGCGCGGGCGTGCGGCTGGGCGTCGGCAGCGATTCCGCCGCCGAAGGCCGGGCGACGGCGCGCGAAGTGGAGCTGTTCGTGAAGAGCGGCGTGCCGGTCGCCGAGGCGATCCTTTCCAGCACATTGGGATCCTAAGCTTAGAATTCCACGTGGACAAGTTGTCGC
>JADMIO010848908.1_pt1 | contig 91974 bp, 86 predicted proteins | sample 8958161 | NCBI WGS metagenome assembly JADMIO01 (sample SAMN16585339, study PRJNA669376) | soil metagenome | isolation source: Crop rotation soil | place: USA: Cullars Rotation, Alabama | collected 2011
CGACAACTTGTCCACGTGGAATTCTAAGCTTAGGATCCCAATGTGCTGGAAAGAGCCTGACGGCCACCGGCCTGTATAAGCATAGGCCGAGTAGGTCGACTTGTTTGTCGCTGGATCGCTGGCGCCCAGCGAAGAGGGCGTGTAGTAGGTGTTCGCCCCGTCCGTTAGCACGATCACGACCTTGTCGTTGCCCCTTTCGGATTCCGGTCTCCCACCGGTAAAGGGCGCTCCGCTCGACAGCACGCGCCATCCCCAGGCCATGCCCTCGGGGACGTTGGTGGCGCCGTTCGGCGTCATCTTGTCTATGGAGGCCTTGATCGCGGTCTGACCTGCAGTGTCGCTCACGTCGGTCAACGGCGTGATCGGCGTGGTCGTGCAGCTGTAGTTCGGGCCGGTACCTTGCGCAGACGTCGCGCCATAGGGCCTGGTCACGAAATACTTGGTCATGTTCTTCTGGCGGGTCAGCGAGGAAGAATTCTCGGTGTTGTCGTTCCACCAGTTGTTGATGGAGCCAAGATTGTCGTAGGTCTGGCCATCGACGTCCCAACGGTCGCCCGGCTCATCCGGCCCGAACATCGGCACGAACAGCGACTTCGGATCGCTGGTCGACGCCGCCGCATCATTCACGTTCAGCGGATTCGGCCGTGCCTCGACGCAGCCCTGCCAGCTCGCATACGACGTAACGACATCGTTGTAATAGCCGGTGTCCTGCCAGTAGCCGGACTTGCAAGCCCCGCTCTTCTTGTACGCAGTGCAAATGTACTCCTGGCCGGTGGAGACCCACTCGCGCGAGCTGACCTGCTTCATGTCTTTGTAGAGAGAGAAGCGTGAGAGCACGTCGCCTTCATCGTCGCCCCAGCCGGTGCCCTTCTTGTACCAGACACCGCCGACCAGCTCGGCTTTCTTGTTCGGATCGGTAAGCGTGGTCCAGTCGAAGTTCTCATGATGGAACGGCGAGAGGCCTTCGGTGTCCATCCAGGCCGAATCGGCGTTTTGAGGGCCGACATTGACCGACGCCGCAAACGGCACGACACCGAACTGCACGGGTTTGCTGACCTGCTTCATGAGTGAGGCCTGACCTGCAAGCGTGTCGACGAGCTGCTTCGCTGCGTCCTTCAGCAGGTCGATGCGCTTCTTGCCCGAACCCGTGCCGGTGTCGCTCATCGAGCCCGAATTGTCGAGGACGAGCGCCACTTCGATGGTGTTCTTGAGGCGAATCTCGGACGTCGCGGCGAAATCCAGCTTGTCCGAGTTCATGCTCGCCTTGCCAATCAGGCTGGAGAAGGTCGGAAAGAAAAACGGCTTGTACTTGAGCGCGGCCGACAGCTTGAGCGTACCGCCGCCGGCATTGTTCTTCGGCAGCAGGACCGTGAGCTGCGTGTTGGCGGGCTCTACCGAGCCTAGATTGGCCTCGAAGAACTGCTTGGCATAGGTCTTGGCCTCGTCGTCGGTCGCCCCTTCGACGATGCGTCTGGCGGTTGCGATGCCGGCTGCGTCGAGCGCGTTCAGTGTTTCCTGTCGCTGCTTCGACATCTCGGTATAGTCGACCCCGAGCGCCAGCGCGCCCATGATCGGCACAATCGCCGCAGCGGTCATCAGCGCGTAACCGCCGCGCTCGTCTCTGAGAAACTTCCTGATCATCATGATCGTCATGGGCATCGCCCCCCTTGCAATCGCAATTGGCAAAGGGAAGCTTCGCACAAATCCTTAAATTAGCAGTTTGCGAAGAACCTTAAAAATCTTCGACCGGGTTCAACGCCGGTTAACTATCAGCGCGGGCCGATTGACTCAGATCAACGCCAGCCGGCCGGGGCGGGTCGCCCCGTCCTCGGCTTTGAGTCGCCTGGGGCCGCCGAAGCGCGGGCCCGACATCAGGTCGACGCCGAGATCGATCAGGCTCACCGCGTCGTCGTCGCCCGCCACGTCGGTCGCCACGATCGCGACCTTGGCCGCGATTGCCCGCTCGACGATCGTCGAGGCCGGCGCCAGCTTTCGGCGTGCTCGCTCGCGATCGAGCAGCCGGTTCGCGGAGACCTTGAGGAAGGAAACCCCGCTGATCGTGAACGGATCGCCCGCGTTGCTGGCTTCGTCCCAGCCTTCGGCCGCGAAGCGCACGCCCTTGTCGGCGAGCATGTCCAGCGCCTGCGCATAGGGCGGCTGATCGAGGATCGCCGCCGGCACGGAGAGCACGAAGGACTTCGCCAGGTCCGGATAGAATTGCAGCATGTCGAGCACGGCGGCGAGCTCCTTGGCGTCAGCCAGCAGCGCGTCGGAAATTGCAATGTGCAGCGGCATGTCGGCGCTGGCCGGACCGAGACGCCTGCGGCCGGCATGCAGGGCCGAACTCAGCAGGATCCGCTCGAAACTGGCGGCTTCCGCCCGGGCGGTCGGATCGGCGGACCGCCTCAGGTCAACCCGCTGTCCGCTCTCCAGCGCCAGGCAGGCGAAGACCTCGAAGCCGCTGGCGCTGCTGCTCGACACGGCAACGATCGGCTGCAGCGAGATATCGAACTCTCCGGCCGCCACGGCCTTGCGGTAGGCGGCCTCGACCGTGCCCGCCTCCGGCACGACGAGCGCCTGTTCCGTCTGAAACGCGCCGCGGTTGCGGCGCGCCGAAGGGTGCGGGATCACATTGTCGGTCTGGGTTTCGGCCGTTGTGCCTTCGCGTTGCGCGATGCGATCCGAGAGCCGGTCGATCTCGCGGGCCACCGACGTCGTCATCTCGCCGATCGTGGCCGTTTCCTTGTCGGTGCGGGCGGCGACCTCCTTCAGAGCGACGTCGATCGAGCGCGCCAGCAGATGGATGTCGCTCCTCAATCGGGCGACCTGACGCACGGCCCGCAACGCTGCCGCGACCGCGACGAGCGAAACGATGAGCGCGATCGCCGAGAAGAACGGCATGAGGTCGACTCCGGGAAGCCAGGAAGAAGCAAGCGACCACAGCACCAAATAGGCAGCGGCGCACAACAGGACAATGCCCACGCCGGCAAGCGCCGAACGAAACATCCGCAACGTCTCCCTGCGGGTTGGGGCGGATGGTTGCGGCGTCCGCCGCGGCAATCGCCGCACTTTTGCTCCGGGCCGCTTCTGGCATGACGCAGCGTCGCTGTTAAGCGAAAGCTGGTGACACGGTGAACCGGTTCGGTTAATGGGCCGGCATCCCAAGAGGTCGATCCGACCGTCGTCGCAACCAGGAAAAACACAGGGTCAGGCATGGCCGAGCCGCTGCCGATCATCCGCTCGCTGGCAGACGTTTCGCCGCACTACAAGGTGCTGCTGTGCGACGTCTGGGGTGTCGTCCACAATGGCGAGCGCGCGTTTCATGCGGCCAATGCCGCGCTGGCGCTTGCCCGCGAGAGGGGCGTCGTGGTCGTGCTGGTGACCAACGCACCGCGTCCGGCGCCTGACGTCGTTGCCCAGTTGCAGGCGCTCGGCGTGCCGAACGGTGCCTGGGACGCGATCATCACCTCCGGCGACGTCACCCGCGACCTGATCGCGGTCGGCCCGCGGCGCATCTTCCATCTCGGCCCCGAGCGCGACCTGATGATCTATGACGGGCTGGAAGTCCACCTCGTCGACGAGTTCGAGGCGGCCGGCGTCGTGTGCACCGGCTATTTCGACGACGAGACGGAGACGCCGGAGGATTATGCCGCGATGCTGAGGCGCTTCCGCGCCCGCGACCTGCCGTTCATCTGCGCCAACCCCGACATCGTGGTCGAACGCGGCGAGCGGCTGATCTGGTGCGCCGGGGCGCTGGCGCGCGATTATGCGCTGCTCGGCGGACGGTCGCTGATCGCCGGCAAGCCGCACCGGCCGATCTACGAGGCCGCGCTCGAGGCAGCGCACGGCGTGCTCGGCCGCGAGGTGGACACGCGCGAAGTGCTGGCGATCGGCGACGGCATGCTGACCGACGTGAAGGGCGCCGCCGATTTCGGCTTCGACGTGCTCTACGTCTCCGGCGGCATCCACGCCCAGGAATACGGCGATCCGGCACGGCCCGACCCGGAGCGGCTCGCGGCCTTCCTCGAGGCGCATGGCCGGCGGCCGGTCGCCATCATCCCGGCGCTGCGGTAAGCCGAAGCGATGCAGTTCCGTCGCATCTCCGCAGACGAGCCGCTGCCCCCCGAGTTACGCGGCGGGGTCGTCGCCATCGGCAATTTCGACGGAGTCCATCGCGGCCACCAGGCGGTGCTGGAGCGCGCGCTGGACGAGGCCGAACGCGCAGGTGTGCCGGCGCTGGTGCTGACCTTCGAGCCGCATCCGCGCACGGTATTCCGCCCTGACGTGCCGCTGTTCGTCCTGACACCGCCGGCGATGAAGGCGCGGCTGCTCGCCGAGTTCGGCTTCCACGGCGTAGTCGAACAGGCCTTCACGCGCGAGTTCGCGAGCCAGAGCGCGGAAGAGTTCGTGACAGGGATACTGGACCGGAAGCTCGGCATCAGCCACGTCGTGACCGGCTTCGACTTCCACTTCGGCAAGAACCGGCAGGGTGGCCCGGCCTTCCTGATGGAATCGGGCAAGCGCCATGGCTTCGGCGTCACCCTGGTCGACGCTTTCCGCGACGAGGGCGCCGAGATCGTCTCGTCGAGTCGCATCCGCGCCTTGCTCGGGGAGGGTGACGTGGCCCAGGCCGCGGGCCTGCTCGGCTACCGCTTCACCGTCGAGGAAACCGTCGTGGAGGGCAACCGGCTCGGCCGCACGCTGGGTTTCCCGACCGCCAATATGCGGCTGCCGCAGACCACCGAACTGAAGCCCGGCATCTATGCCGTGCGCTTTCGTCGGGCTGGCGGCAGCCTGCATGACGGGGTCGCGAGCTTCGGCCGCCGGCCGACGGTGGTGGAGGGCGGCGCGCTGCTGCTCGAGACTTTCGTGTTCGACTTCTCCGGCGAACTCTACGGCGAGACCTGCGAGGTGTCCTTCTTCGGCCATCTGCGCGGCGAGCAGAAGTTCGAAGGGCTGGAGGCGCTGACTGCCCAGATGCAGCGCGACGAGTCCGAGGCGCGGGCGCTGCTCTCCGGCGTCAGGCCGCTGTCTGGGCTCGACGCGAAGATCGCTTTCGCGGGGTGATCGGCGTCACCCTTTCGTGGAGTGCGCCGTTCCGGGCACAAATGCGGTGCCGGCGCGCGGGTCGCGGCCCATCCGGGCAAGCACCAGGAAACCTGCAGCCACGAGGAACAGCATGACGACGGTCGAGGGGCCATGTTCGCGCAACGGCTGCCACAGGCTGACGCCGGTGGCGACATAGGCGAAGATCGCGGCAGCCGCCCACGCCACCAGCCACCACACCGGCACGGCGGCACCTTTGCGGCGCCAGTGCTCGACGATGAGCAGCGCGAACAGCGGCTGCACATGCGCCCAGTAGTGGTGCTGGGCGACCGGCAGCATCGCCGGCAGCACGGCGAACAGCACGGCCCCGGCAACCAGGATGGCATAGGGGCGGTCGGGCTGTTGCGACGACCATTGCCAGAACCTTCCGCGGCCGAGCACCACGACCAGCCCCAGCATCGCGAAGTCGAAAACGAGCTGCACGACCTGCGCCCATTCCGGCAGGCGATACGGCGCGTCGGCGGCCGGCGCGGTGAAGGTGCGGGCGAGCATCGCGCCGAACGCCACCATGTCGGGCTCCCACGGCGAGATCTCGGCCTCGACGCGGGCTGACGGCGCGCCCTCGGCGATGCCGGCGAGCCGCTCGGTCCACAGGCTGCTGTAGAGCTCGATGGTCTGGTCGATACCGAGCAGGAGCGCGGGCAGCGCGAACAGGAAGAAGGCCGACCACAGAGCGGTATAGGCGAGGAAGCGGAAATCGCGCCGGAGCAGCGGGATGATCAGCAGCGCCGCCGGGAACATTTTTATTGCGATCGCCAGCGACAGCACCGCGGCCGCGGCGAGCGGACGTCGTCCGGCATAAAGGCTGAGGAAGGCGGCGCAGAGCAGGACCAGGATCGTGGTCGGCTGGCCGCGGGCGAAGGACGAGCCGAGATAGGGCGTGAGCAGCAGTACAGGCGCGGCGCGCAGCCCCCACCATCCCGAGCGGCTGCCGCTGAGCCGCACGCCCGAGAAACGCTCCAGCGCGCCGGCGAAGATATGCGCGGCCCAGCCGGCGGCCGCGACCGAGATCAGGTACCAGATGGCGATCGACCAGGCGAATGGCAGGGCAAACGGCAGCGGCGGATGGCCAGGCATCGGGTCTGCGAACGGCCCCATGAGCATCGCGAAGGTGGGGGGATAGTGATAGGACCAGCCGTGCATGTCGGTGACCTGGTAGAGCGGATAGCCGCTCCACACTGCCCAGGCCGCGCGGAAATAGACCTGTGCGTCCCCGAAGCCGTGCGCCGTAGCGCGATAGACGAGAAGCGGCAGATATGCGGCCACGAGCACGATCGTCGTCACGATGACCAGCATGTCGAGCCGGTCGGGGCGTTCGTAACGGCCGAGCATGCCGCGCTCGGCTGATGTCGTCTCTGCCATCGGGTCCGCTGTTCGGGCTGCGTTGGTGGGCACGTCCTCTGCTGCCCGCGCCGCTCGCTAGCCGAAGCCGGCCAGCATGACAATGGCGAGCGCCAAAATCAGCTTGCGCCGCGGGCTGGCGTCGCGCATCTTCATTCCACCGGGGAGATTGAAGCATTTAAGTCAAATTTTACCGAACTCTACGAGAAACAAGGCAGGCGTGCTGCCCGCGTTCGGAGTATCGGCGGCAAGCCCAGGGGTTTCATGCAGAACCGCATCTTCTCCACCGTCGTCGCTGGCTCGATCGCGCTGCTCTGCTCGACCGCATGTTTGCTCGCACAGGATAGCGGCGGGAGCTGGTTCTCCGGCGACTGGTACCTCAAGGTCGGCGGCGCCGGCTTCGTTGCGCCGAAGTACCAGGGTGACGACACTTACGAACTGATGTTCTCGCCGATCATCTCACTCGGCAAGGCCGGCGACGATCCGCGGTTTACGTCGCGCAACGACAACATCTCGCTCGGCCTGTACGACAACGGGGCTTTCCGGGCCGGTCTCGCAGGCAGGCTGGTCATGCCGCGCGACTCCGGTGATTCAAGCGACCTTGACGGCCTGGACGATATTCCGTTCGGCGTCGAAGTAGGCGCCTTCGCAGAGTTTTATCCGACCGATTGGCTGCGCGTGCGCGGCGAATTGCGTCGCGGGTTCAGTGCGCACGAGGGGATCATAGGCAACGTCACGGCCGATGCCTTCGCCGACATCACGCCGGAAGTGCGGGTGTCCGGCGGACCGCGCGTATGGTTTGGCGATTCGAAGTACTTCGACGCTTACTACGGCGTGAGCCCCGCCGAGTCGGTCGCGTCTGGCCTCAGCCCGTATTCGCCCGGCGGTGGCGTTGGTGCGGTCGGCGTGGGCGGTGCGATCGACTGGAAGACGACGGACAAGCTCACCACCAGCCTGTTCGCCGAGTATTCGCGGCTCATCGGGCCGGCGGCCGACTCCAGCCTTGTCGAGGAGCGCGGCTCGCCCAACCAGGCGATCTTCGGCATTTCGGCGACGTACAGGTTCGACTTTCAGATGTAGCCGCCAAGTCCGCCGCCGGGCGGCACTTGTCATCACAATTGTGGAAATCGCGCCGACGTCAAACGCGTGATACCCGTATGACGGCTCGAGATGCGATCGACGCTGGTTGGACGCGTTCAAGCGATGGATGAAAAGTGGCGTTTTACGCGTCACAACATCACAGCTTCCGGAAAACGAAACAGAAACAATACGTTATGAGGACGCCAACTGTGACGCGCATGACGCTGGCCGGCGGCCGCGTCACAGTTTCGATCGGCGTCATGGCCACCGCTTCAACAGCCCGACAACGGTCTTTTCATCGTTCGCCGCCTCGGTTAAGAACCGCGCCATGACGACGTTCGCCCTTTTCGCGATCGCGATACGAATTACCGGCCCGGCCTTGCGGGCGGCCTGAGGCTGCCCGGAGGTCCGGGATTTTGAGCGCATCTGGCGCTTTTTCCGTTTCATGATAGGTGACGGCCCAGCGTTCATCGAGCGCCTACGGCCGCTGGCATTTGGCAAGGTTATGACCGATACCACCGAGAAACTCGACTATTCGAAGACGCTTTACCTGCCGCAGACGGATTTCCCGATGCGCGCCGGGCTGCCCGAGAAGGAGCCGTTGCTGGTCAAGCGCTGGCAGGAGGGCAGGCTGTACAGGCGGCTGCGCGAGGAGGCGAAGGGCCGCCCGCTGTTCGTGCTCCATGACGGGCCACCTTACGCCAACGGCAACATCCACATCGGCCACGCCCTCAACAAGGTGCTCAAGGACATCATCAACCGCTCGTTCCAGATGCGCGGCTATGACGCCAATTACGTGCCGGGCTGGGACTGCCACGGCCTGCCGATCGAGTGGAAGATCGAGGAGCAGTACCGCGCCAAGGGCAAGAACAAGGACGAGGTGCCGGTCAACGAATTCCGCAAGGAGTGCCGCGACTTCGCTTCGCACTGGATCAAGGTGCAGAGCGAGGAGTTCAAGCGCATCGGCGTCGAGGGCGATTTCGACGAGCCCTACACCACGATGAATTTTCACGCCGAGGCGCGGATCGCCGGCGAGCTGCTGAAGTTTGCGATGTCCGATCAGCTCTATCGCGGCTCCAAGCCGGTGATGTGGAGCGTGGTGGAGCGCACGGCGCTCGCCGAGGCGGAGGTCGAGTACCAGGATTATGAGAGCGACACAGTCTGGGTGAAGTTTCCGGTCGAAAATCTCTGGGCGCCAGATGTCATAAAAGCCGACGACCCGGATCGGGGATTGGCTGACTGGAACGAGAAGTTTGCCGAGCTCCGGGAAGCCAATGTGGTTATCTGGACCACCACACCGTGGACCATCCCCGGCAACCGTGCGGTCGTGTACTCGCCGCGCGTCAAATACGGCCTCTATCAAGTCATCTCGGCCGAGAACGACTTTGGTCCGCGACCCGGCGAGAAGCTGATCTTCGCGGACGCGCTGGCGGAGGAGTCCTTCGCCAAGGCGAAGCTCGGCTTCCAGCGGTTGCGAGCAGTCTCGGGTGACGAACTCGGCTCGCTGATCCTCTCGCATCCCTTGAACGGGCTGGGTGGCGGGTACGAGTTCACCGTCCCCATGCTTCCCGGCGACCACGTCACCGACGATGCCGGCACCGGCTTCGTGCACACGGCGCCCGGCCACGGCCGTGAAGACTTCGATGCCTGGATCGAGAACACCGGCAGCCTGCGCTCGCGCGGCATCGATACCGCCATCCCCTTCACCGTCGACGACGCCGGCTACTTCACCAGGGACGCCCCGGGATTCGGGCCGGACCGGCAGGGCGGCGCGGCGCGCGTCATCGACGACAACGGCAAGAAGGGCGACGCCAACAAGGCCGTCATTGAGGCGCTGATCGAGCGGAACATGCTGTTCGCGCGCGGACGGCTGAAGCACAACTATCCGCATTCCTGGCGCTCCAAGAAGCCGGTGATCTTCCGCAACACGCCGCAGTGGTTCGTCCATATGGACAAGACGCTCGACGACGGCACCACGCTCAGGAGTCGCGCCCTTGCGGCAATCGACGCCACGCGTTTCGTGCCGTCCGGCGGCCAGACCCGGCTGCGCTCGATGATCGAGGAGCGGCCGGACTGGGTGTTGTCGCGCCAGCGCGCTTGGGGTGTGCCGATCGCGGTGTTTGCCGACGACAACGGCGTCGTGCTCAAGGATGAAGCCGTCAACCAGCGCATCATGGAGGCCTTCGAGAAGGAAGGCGCCGACGCCTGGTTCGCCGAAGGTGCGCGCGAGCGCTTCCTCGGCAGCCGCGCCAACGAGCCGTGGACGCAGGTCATGGATATCCTCGACGTCTGGTTCGATTCCGGCTCGACGCACACGTTTACGCTCGAGGATCGGCCCGACCTGAAATGGCCGGCCGACGTCTATCTCGAGGGCTCCGACCAGCACCGCGGCTGGTTCCACTCTTCGCTGCTCGAAAGCTGCGGCACGCGCGGCCGCGCGCCTTACGACACGGTCGTCACCCATGGCTTCACCATGGACGAGGAAGGCCGCAAAATGTCGAAGTCGCTGGGCAACACGGTCGTCCCGCAGGACGTCATCAAGCAGTCCGGCGCCGACATACTGCGGCTGTGGGTCGCCACCACCGACTACTGGGAAGACCAGCGGCTCGGCAAGAACATCCTGCAGACCAACATCGACGCCTACCGCAAACTGCGCAACACGCTGCGCTGGATGCTGGGCACGCTCGCCCATGACGATGGCGAGGACGTGCCGCTCGGCGAGATGCCGGAGCTGGAGCGGCTGATGCTGCACCGGCTGGCCGAGCTCGACGAGGTGGTGCGCACTGGCTACGACGCCTTCGACTTCAAACGCGTCGCCAAGGCGCTGCTCGACTTCATGGTCGTCGACTTGTCGGCCTTCTATTTCGACATCCGCAAGGACGCGCTCTATTGCGACGCGCCGTCGAGCCTGCGCCGCAAGGCGTCGGTCGAGGTCGTGCGCCATCTGTTCGAATGCCTGGTGAAGTGGTGGGCGCCGATGCTGCCCTTCACCATGGAGGAGGCGTGGCTCGACCGCCATCCCGAGGCGGAGTCGGTGCATCTGGAGCAGTTTGCTGCCGTGCCGGCGAAGTGGAAGGACGAAGGGCTTGCCGAGAAATGGCGCAAGGTCCGGCAGGTGCGCCGCGTCGTCACCGGCGCGCTGGAGATCGAGCGCGCGAAGAAGGTGATCGGCTCGTCGCTGGAGGCCGCACCGGTCGTGCACGTCACCGATGCCGAGTTGCTCAAAGCGCTCGACGGCGTCGACCTCGCCGAGATCGCCATCACCAGCGACATCACGGTGACGCCGCAGCCGGTGCCGGCGGATGCCTTCACGCTGGATGACGTCAAGGGCGTCGGCGTCGTGCCGCAGCTTGCCAGCGGCACGAAATGCGCGCGGTCGTGGCGCTTCACGCACGACGTCGGCTCCGATTCGCGGTTCCCCGACGTGTCGGCGCGCGATGCGGTGGCGCTGCACGAACTGGCGGCGCTGGGGCGGCTCTAGCAGCGGAATCCGGCCAACATTGCCGAAAACTCGCGTTTGGGGTAAAAAGGCTGCCTGATCCGGCGGCCACGTTGTCGCCGGATTTTTGACCTATTGCTTGACGGTGCCGACCTCTTGGGAGAGGGGAATCGGCGCAAAGAGGTGGGTGAAGAGTGGGATTGATGCAGGATAACAGGAACGCAGTCGTGCGCCTGCTGGCCGGAGCCGCAATGGCCGCGGCCATGGGGCTGACGTCGGGCTGCATGAGCTCGCCGACCTACGGCACAGACAAGACCTCCGGCGAGCAGCTGGCTACCGACCTCACCAACATCTTCTCCATCTCCGACAAGGAGCGGGCCCCGATCGACTACACGCCGCGTCCTGATCTTGTTAAGCCGGTCAAGCCGGCCGCAGGCGAGAAGGGCACTGATCAGGCCGCCACTGCCTCCGTGCCTGCGGCGCTGCCGGCGCCTCAGGAGTCCGTGGCATCGGCGGAGAATCCGGCCTGGCCCGAATCGCCGGAGCAGCGGCTGGCGCGTATCCACGCCGACGCCGACGCCAACGTCGACAATCCCAAATACAAGTCGCCGGTCATCGCCGACCAGCAGATGTCGGCGAAGCACCGCGACCTCGGCAACCAGCATTCGGACGAGAGCGGCATCAGGAATGCCTCGCAAGCCGCGGCCGAGAATGCGGAATTCAAGCGCCGCCTCCAGGAGCAGCAGCAAGGCAGCTCGACCTCGCGCAAATATCTGAGCGAGCCGCCGCTCGACTACCGCGAGGCCTATGCCGACGCGGCGCAGGGCGAGATCGGCGAGGACGAGGCCAAGAAGGAGCGCCGCCTGAAGCGGGAGGCGCGCAAGAAGACCGACCGCGGCTTCTTCGACGATCTCAATCCGTTCTGACGTTTCGCTGCGTTAATCCCTGCGTTCCCGGAAGAAGCGCCTGAGCAGTTCGGCTGAGCGCGTTTCGGCGAGACCCGAATAGACTTCCGGGACGTGATGGCAGGTGGGTGAGGCAAAGAAGCGCCCGCCGCTCGCCACCGCACCACCCTTCTCGTCGAGCGCCCCGAAATAGAGCCGCCGGATGCGGGCGAAGGAGATCGCGGCGGCGCACATCGTGCACGGCTCCAGTGTAACGTAGAGGTCGGCGCCGCCGAGCCGTTCCGCCGACAGTTTTGTCGCAGCCTCGCGGATCGCCAGCATCTCGGCATGGGCGGTCGGATCGTTCAGCTCGCGGGTACGGTTTCCCGCGCTGGCGACGACGCTATCGTCGATGGCGAGCACGGCGCCGATCGGCACCTCGCCGCGCCCGGCCGCCGCCTCCGCCTCGGCGAGCGCCAGCGCCATGAAATCCGGCCGCTTCATGCGATTGCCGCCATAGACATTTGGCCTCGCGCCTCCAGCAACTTGCTGATAACTACCCGCCCGGAAAGGCAAACGCCACATGGCCGACAACGACGACCAGGACGGAAAAGCGCCGCGTGGCGGCAAGCCTCGTTTCGGAGGGCCGAGGGCGCGTGACGGCGGGAGGCCGGACAGGGACGGCCAGCGGCGCTCGCCCAGTGCCCGTCCCGCCCAGGCACGGAGCGAGAAGCGCGGCGAGGGCGGCTTCAAATCGCGAGGACCGAAGGCCGAAGGGCGCCCGGCGAAGGCATGGGGCGAGAAACGCGGAGAGGGTGGTTTCAAGCCGCGCGGAGCGAAGCCGCAAGGCGGCCCTGCAAAGACATGGGACAAGAAGCGCGGCGAGGGCGGCTTCAAATCGCGTGGACCGAAGGCCGAAGAGCGCCCAGCAAAGGAATGGGACGAGAAGCGCGGCCAAGGGGGTCTTAGGCCGGGCGGTGCGAAGCCGGAGCGAAAATGGGAGAAACGTTCTCCCTCCAGCCACGACGCCGACAGGAAGCCTCGGCCGTCGGCGGACAAGTCGGCGACGATCCCCCCCGAGGCCGAGACCTCCGAGCGCATCGCCAAGCGGCTGGCGCGGGCGGGCATCGCATCGCGCCGCGACGCGGAGGCGCTGATCGCGGCCGGACGGGTGAAGGTGAACGGTACGGTGTTGACGTCGCCGGCCTTCAACGTCACCGCCTCCGATCGGATCGAGCTCGACGGTTCCGAGATCCCGCCGATCGAGCGGACCCGCGTTTTCCTGTTCCACAAGCCGGCCGGCGTGGTCACCACCAACCGCGACCCGGAAGGCCGGCGCACCGTCTTCGACGTGCTGCCTAAGGATCTGCCGAGGCTGATGACGGTCGGCCGGCTCGATATCAACACCGAGGGCCTGTTGCTGCTCACCAATGACGGCGGCCTGGCGCGCATGCTCGAGCTTCCCGCGACCGGCTGGCTGCGCCGCTACCGCGTGCGCGTCCACGGCAAGGTCGAGGCCGAAGCGCTTGCCGGCCTGAAGGAGGGCATCGCGGTCGATGGCGTATTCTACGGCAGCATCGAGGCCTCGCTCGATCGCGAGCAGGGCAGCAATGCCTGGCTCACCATCGGGCTGCGCGAAGGCAAGAACCGCGAGGTGAAGAACGTGCTCGGCGCGCTCGGGCTGGAGGTGAGCCGCCTGATCCGCATCTCCTACGGCCCCTTCCAGTTGGGCGAATTGGACGAAGGCGCAGTGCAGGAGCTCAAGGGCCGCACGCTGCGCGACCAGCTCGGCGAGCGCCTGATCGAGGAGTCCGGCGCTAATTTCGAGGCACCTGTCGTAATGCCGTTCTCGAACAAGCCGGTCCATGCCCGCGACGAACGTGGACCCGAGCAGGCCGATAGGCCACGGCCGAAGTTCGTGCGCGACGGCGTCCAGGGTCGGATCGGCGAGGGCGGCCTGATTAAGCAACGCAAGCGCGGCCGCGACGACGAGCGCGCCTCAGCATTGTCGCGGCTGACGACAAAACCCGAGGGAAATCCCTTCGCCAGGAGCGATCGCGGCAAGCCGTTCTCCGACAAGCCAGGCGGCGGCAAGCCGTTTGCCGGGAAGGAAGGCGGCAAGCCGTTTTCCGCCCGGCCCGGCGGCGGAAAGTCGTTCGCCGGCAAGGGAGGCGATCGCGCCGAGCCGGCGCGGGCGCGCACCTCCAACGTCTGGATGGCTCCGGGCGCACGGCCGATGGGCAAGGGCCGCGACCACGACGAATCTCCCCCTCCCCGTTCACGCGGAGACGGTAAGGGCGAGGGGCAGCGCGGACCTCGCAAGTTCGGCGACAAGCCGGCGGATAAGGGTGGCAAGAAGGGATTTTCTTCGGGCCCGCGCATGAACTCCGATCGCGACAGCGGACCGGGAAAGCGCCGACCGGGCGGAGGCAGGGGCGGTGCGGATCGTCGGCGGTGAGTTCCGCGGCCGGCCGCTGGCGACGCCGCGCTCCGATACCATCCGCCCAACCACCGACCGCACCCGCGAGGCGCTATTCAACATCCTCGCCCATCGCTTCGCTGAGAAGCTCGACGGCGCCCGGGTGCTCGACCTGTTCGCCGGCACCGGCGCATTGGGCATCGAGGCGCTTTCCCGCGGCGCCGCCTTTGGGCTGTTCATCGAGGAATCGGCCGAGGGCCGCGGCTTGATCCGCGCCAATGTCGAAACATTCGGGCTGACCGGCAGGAGCAAGATCTTCCGCCGCGACGCGACCGATCTCGGCGAGGTCGGCACCATGCAGCCCTTTGGCCTGCTGTTTGCCGACCCCCCCTACGGCAAGGGGCAAGGCGAGCGGGCGCTGCAGTCGGCTCGGTCGGGGGGATGGCTGGTGCCCGGCGCGCTCTGCGTGGTGGAGGAGAGCGCCGCTGCTCCGTTTGCCGCCGGCCCCGGCTTCAGCCTTGTCGACGAGCGCGGTTATGGCGATACGGTGGTCCGCATTCTGGAGAGCGCCTGATTCCGCTCGCATCCTGGGCTAGAGGATTACGAACAATTCATTTGGCCAGACGGCGGCCGATCCTGTACCCACCAACGCCGCTGACACCGGGGAGCCCGATATGAAAAGCACTACCAGGCCCGCGCGCCTGATTCTGGGAAAGACGCTGGCCGCGCTGACCGCTCTCGTGCTGTCGCTGCCGGCCGCCATCCCCGCCGAGCGCTCGACCGAGGACGGCATCGCAAACTTCATGCTCGACAACGGCATGGAGGTAGTGGTCATCCCCGACCATCGCGCGCCCGTCGTCACCCACATGGTCTGGTACAAGATCGGCAGCGCAGACGAGCCGCCGGGCAAGTCGGGCATCGCCCACTTCTTCGAGCACCTGATGTTCAAGGGCACCAAAAACCACGGCCCCGGCGAGTTCGACGCCCGGGTCGCCGAGATCGGCGGCCAGGAGAACGCCTTCACCTCGTACGACTACACCGCCTATTATGAAGCGGTTTCGCCCGACGCGCTCGAGACGATGATGAGCTACGAGGCGGACCGCATGCGCAACCTGATCCTGACCGACGACGTGATCGGACCGGAGCGCGATGTCATCCTCGAGGAGCGGCGCCTGCGCATCGAGGGCAGCCCCGATGCGCTGCTTTCCGAGGAGATCATGGCGACGCTCTACCAGAACCAGCCCTACCGCGTGCCGGTCATCGGCTGGCTGCACGAGATGGAGCAGCTGAATCGCGTCGACGCGGTGGCATTCTACGACAAATATTACGCACCCAACAACGCGGTGCTGGTGGTGGCCGGCGACGTCGACGAGGCGACGGTGAGGAAATATGCCGAGGCGACCTACGGCAAGGTGCCGCGCGGTCCCGATCTGCCGCCTCGCGTCCGTCCGAAGGAACCGGAGCAGAATACCAAGCGCACGGTCACGATGCGCGACCCCAGGGTGTCGACGCCGAGCTTCCAGAAGTCCTGGGTAGTTCCGTCCTACACCAGCGACAAGGACGGGGAGGGTGAAGCGCTCGACCTGCTCTCCGAGATCCTCGGCGGCGGCAGCCGCAGCCGCATCTACCAGGAACTGGTGGTGAAGACCGGCATCGCCTCGTCGGCCGGCGCCGTCTATTCCGGCATGGCGCTGGACGACACCAGCTTCTCGATCTACGGCGCGCCGCGCGGCGAGGCCGGTATCGAGCAGGTCGAGGAGGCGATCGACGCCGAGATCCGCAAGATCATCAAAGACGGCGTTACCGACAGCGAGTTGGAGAAGGCAAAGAACCGCTACATCCGCTCGATGATCTTCGCGCGCGACAGCCAGTCCGGCATGGCCAACATCTTCGGCGCAGCGCTGACCACCGGCGAGACGGTCGAGGAGGTCGAGACCTGGCCCGACCGCATCAAGGCCGTCACCGCCGACCAGGTGAAAGCGGTCGCCGCGAAATATCTGAACCCCGACCGCTCCGTTGCCGGCTATCTGTTGCCGCCGGCGCCGGCCCAGAACTGAGATGGGACTCCCAGCCATGAACCAATCCGGGCGGATCGGCCTCACCCATTTTGTCGCCACGGCGCTGCTGGCCGTTGTCTTCCTCACACTGCCGGCGATCATGCCGGCGCGCGCCGCGGTCACCATCCAGCAGGTGAAGTCCGACAGCGGCGTCACCGCCTGGCTGGTCGAGGACTACACTGTCCCGATCATCTCGATCAAATTCGCCTTCCGCGGCGGCACGACTCAGGATCCTCAGGGCAAGGAGGGTCTGCTCAACCTGATGACCGGCCTGTTCGACGAGGGCGCTGGCGATGTCGTCAGCGACGCCTTCCAGGTCAGGCTGGACGATGCCGGGGCAGAGATGCGCTTCGACGCGGGGCGCGACGCGCTCTACGGCTCGATGCGTATGCTGGCCGACCAGAAGGACGAGGCGTTCGAACTGCTGCGGCTGGCGATCCAGAAGCCGCGCTTCGACCAGGAGCCCATCGACCGCATCCGCGGCCAGATCGTGGCCGGCATTCGGGCGAAGGCCAACGATCCCGAGACGATCGCCCAGCGCACCTGGAGCAAGGCGATCTACGGCAATCATCCCTACGCCCGCGAGGACGAGGGCACCGAGGAGTCGCTCAAGTCGATCACCGCCGACGACCTGAGGGCGCTTCACGACAGCATCTTCGCCCGTGACACGCTGGTTGTCGGCGTGGTTGGCGCCATCGACGCTGAGACGCTGAAGAAGGAGCTCGACAAGCTGTTCGGCGCCCTTCCGCAGAAGTCCGGGATCGCGCCGGTCGCCGACGTGGACATGAAGCTCGGGCAGGTGGTGAACATCACCTACGACTTGCCGCAGGCGACGTTGCAATTCGCCTATCCCGGCGTGCCGCGCGACAAGCCGGAATATTTCGCAGCCTATGTGATGAACCACATCCTCGGCGGCGGCGATTTCACCTCGCGGCTGTTCAAGGAGGTGCGCGAGAAGCGCGGCCTCGCCTACAGCGTCGGCTCGGGGCTGGTGAACTACGACCATTCCAACGCGCTGGTGATCTCGACGGCGACCCGTGCCGACCGCGCCGGCGAGACGGTCAAGGTGATCCGCGACGAAGTGAAGCGCATGGCCTCGCAGGGCGCCACGGCGGAGGAACTGGAGGCGGCCAAGAAATACATCATCGGCGCCTACGCCATCAACAATCTCGACAGCTCCGCCTCGATCGCCAGCACGCTCGTCGGCCTGCAGATCGACGGGCTCGGCGCCGACTACATCGAACGCCGCGTCGGCCTCATCAACGGAGTGACGCTCGACGACGTCCGCGCCGCCGCTCGCAAGCTGTTGTCGGCTGAGCCGGCGCTGATGGTGCTCGGGCCGGCAATCCCCGACGGAGGCTGAGGCGATGACCCAAGGCGTCGCGGCGGCTGCGAGGTCCCAGACGGGGCCGAGCTTTGCCCTGGCGCTGGGCGGCGGCGGCGCGCGCGGCTTCGCGCACATCCACGTCATCGAGGTGCTGGACGAACTCGGCATCCGGCCGACCACGATCGCCGGCTCCTCGATCGGCGCCATCATGGGCGCGGGCATGGCGGCCGGCATGACCGGCGCCGACATCCACGCCTACGCTCGCTCGGTGCTGTCGCGCCGCTCGGAGGTGGCGACCCGTATGTGGCGGGCGCGGCCGGGCAGCATCGGCGAGATCGTCGGCGGCGGCCTGCGCCTCGGACAATTCAACATCGAGCGCATCCTGAAGGCGTTCCTGCCGACCGACCTACCGGCGGATTTCGCCGATCTCGGCATTCCGCTCAAGGTGACGGCGACCGACTTCTATGGCCATGAGCCAGCTGTGCTGGAAAGCGGCGATCTCTACTCGGCACTGGCCGCGTCGTCCGCGATCCCCGCGATATTCCGGCCGGTGACCCGCGACGGCTGTCTCTACATCGATGGCGGCGTCTACAATCCGGTGCCTTTCGACCTGATCAGCGATGCCGCCGATATTGTGATCGCCATCGACGTCGTGGGGACGCCGACGCAATCCAAGAGACGAGTGACAAGCATCGAGCTTGTTTTCGGGTCGAGCCAATTGATGATGAAATCGATCATCGCCATGAAGCTCAAGCACAGCCGCCCCGCGATCTTCCTGCGGCCGCCAAGGTCGCGAGTTCGCCTGCTCGACTTCCTCAAGGTCGATAGCGCGCTCGCCGAGACGGTGGGACTGAAGGACGAACTGAAGCGGGCGATCGACGAAGCGGTCAACGCCGGCGAGCGGGTTCGCCGGATCGGCTGACCGCTCATTGCAGGGTTGATGCCTTGCCCGTCGAGAACGGCGAGTTGGCTGCCGGCGGCAGCGCGGGAATTGCGTCATCCGCCGCAGGCGGATGCACGACAATTCCGCGCAGCGCCCGGAAGCAGACGACGGCAGAGGCGACGCCGAAAATGACCGCGCCGAGGCCGCGGCCGGCGAGCACGCCTTGCGCCCCGAAGTATGTCGCGCCGATCCAGGTGAAGGGGATGATGCCGAGCGTGGCGCGGCCCCAGTTGAACACCGTCGAATAGATCGGGAAGCCAAGATTGTTGAAGGCTGCGCTCGACACGAACAGCGCGCCTTCGAACAGGAAGCAGCCGGCGACGAACAGGCAGAAAAAGACGACCAGCTCGCGCGCCAGCCCGGTCGCGCCGAAGAGCGAGGCCAGCGGACTGGCGAACAGCGCGAGTAGCATCCAGGTCGCCAGCACGTAGACGATCGTTACGGTCAGGCTGTCGCGCATGGTCGAGGTCAGCCGGTCCGTGCGCCTGGCGCCGAAATTCTGGCCGAAGATCGGGCCGACGGCGCCGGAAAGCGCGAAGATGACGCCGAAGGCGACCGGGATAATGCGGCCGATGATTGCCCATCCCGCCACCGCGCCGTCGCCGAACCGGGCGATCTGGGCGGTGATGAAGGCATTGCCGACCGGCGTCGCGAGCTGGGTGAGGATAGCCGGTCCACCGATCGAGAAGAACGGCCGCCACGCCGCGACGAGCTGCGCGCGGTTCGGCAACGCGATGAGGCGGTGGACGTAGTGCGCGCCGTAGATGCCGGTCGCAAACAGCGCAATCCGTGACAGGATCGTCGAGATCGCGGCGCCGTCGAGGCCGAGCCCGAAGCCGAAGATCAGGATCGGGTCGAAGATCGCCGCCGCGATGCCGCCGGCCAGCGTCACATACATGGCTCGCCGCGCATCGCCGACGCCGCGCAATATGCCCGTCGTGCACATGCCGAGCGCCACGATCGGCGTCGACGGCATGACGATCTCGAGGAAACGCGTGGCAAGGTCCAGCGTCTTGCCATGGGCGCCCATGAGGGCCGTCAGCTCGCGCAGGAACGGCCATGAGATGGCGGTGATGACGCCTGTCACCAGCGCCGTGAACACCATCGACGCGCCGGCGAGCCGGGCAGCCTGAGCCCGGTCGCCGCGGCCGAGCGCTCGAGAGACGAGCGCCGAACAAGCGATTGTCAGGCCGATCCCGAAGGAGATGGTGAAGAACAACAGCGTCGCGGCGAAGCCGATCGCCGCGGCGAGTTCCTGGATGCCGAGCAGCGAGATGTAGAACAGGTTGAGCGCATCGACGATGAAGATGGCGACCAGCCCGATCGACCCGGTCGCGGTCATTACGATGACGTGCCGCATCGTCGAGCCGGTGACGAATTTCGCGTGGTGGGCCGGCGCCGGCGAAGCCATCAGCTGTCCGCCGGCTCGGGGATTCTCGGTTGCGCCTGGCCGTCCTTGTCCAGCCGCTTTGCCTCGCTCTTCGGCTTGACCAGCGGCTCGGGCGTGACCGGCTTCGTCAGCCAGCGGTCGCGGCCGGCCTGGATACCTTCCACTGCCTGCAGCGCCAGCCGCTCCTCGTCGCGGCGGCGCACATCCTCGAGGATCTCGTGCGCAGTATCCTCGTCCAGGCCGAGTCCTTCCAACGTCTCCCGGCCGAAGCGGAGGCCCGATTCGAAGGTCTCGCGCAGCTCGTATTCCACGCCCCTGGCCCTGAGGTCCAGCGTGTGGGTGCGGTCGTAGGAACGCACGTAGAGCCTGGTCTCAGGGAACTCGCTCTGGATCAGATCGACGATCTTGTCGGTGATCGAGCGCTTGTTGGTGCAGACCGCGACGATCTTGGCCTGGCGAATGCCGGATGCCTCGAGCACCTCCTTGCGCGTGCCGTCGCCGAAATAGAGGCGGAAGCCGAATTTTGCCGCGCTGCGCACGCGTTCGGCCGAGTGATCGATGATGGTGACGCTGATGCCGCCGGTGAGCAGGATCTGTGAGGCGATCTGGCCGAAGCGGGAGAAGCCTATCATCAGCACGTCGGCGCCGGCGCCCTCGAAATCCTCCTCAAGCTGTTCTTGCGGCGTCGGGGGGATCAGGAAACGCGCGGCGGGAACGAAGATCGGCGTCATCGCCATCGACATCGTCACCACGGCAATCAGCAGCGAGGCGGTTTCGGCGGGGAAGATCGCGGCCGACGCGGCCGCCGAAAACAGCACGAAGGCGAACTCGCCCCCCTGCGGCAACAGCAGCGCGATGCGCACGGCATTCTCGCGGTCGCAGCCGAACACGCGGCAGGCGAGGTAGATCGTCGCGCCCTTGGCGAGCATGAAGATCGGCACGGCGATCACGATCAAGGCCCAGTTGGCGACCACAACATGGAGGTCGAGCGACAGCCCCACCGCCATGAAGAACAGTCCGAGCAGGATCCCGCGGAACGGTTCGATGTCGGCTTCGAGCTCGTGGCGGTAGGACGATTCGGCGAGCAGGACGCCGGCGATGAAGGCGCCCATCGCCATCGACAGGCCCGCGAACTGCATCAGTGTCGCCGATCCGAGCACGACCAGCAGCGCGGCGGCAATCATCGCTTCCTTGGCGCCCGTGTTTGCGATGATGCGGAACATCGGATTGAGCAGGTAGCGCCCGGCGATCAGCAGCGCCGCGATCGCGCCGATGGCGATGACGAACTCCTCGATGCCGGGCGGCGGCGCTTCCGCCGATCCCGGCGCAAGCATGGGGATCAGCGCCAGCAGCGGCACGATTGCCAGATCCTGGAACAGCAGCACCGAGAAGGCGGTCTGGCCGAACTTGGTGTTGGTAGCGCCTTCCTGCTCGAGGATCTGCAGCGCGAAGGCGGTTGACGAAAGGGCAAGGCCGAAGCCGACGATGATTGCAGCGGCCGGCGAAAGACCCGCCAGCAAGTACCCGAGCGCGGCGAGAACAAGGCCGCTGACGATTACCTGCGCCAATCCGAGCCCGAAGATCTGGGCGCGCAGGGCCCACAGACGCGACGGCTTCAGCTCCAGCCCGATAACGAACAGCAGGAAGACGATGCCGAGCTCCGCAAAATGCAGGAACTCCTCGCCGCCGGTGATCAGCCGCGCCGCGGGTCCGATGGCGATGCCGGCGGCGAGATAGCCGAGCACGGTGCCGAGGCCGATGCGCTTGAACAGCGGTGCCGCAACGACCGCGCCGCCGAGCAGGAGCAAGACCTCGGAATAGATCGTCGGCGACGCCAGAACTGCCATGCTTGCACCTCGATTTCGGTCGATCAAGGCAGAGGTCGGCTCCAATGCCCTTTGGCCGCACCCATTGCACAAGCATGGCCGGAACAATAGATGGTGCTCAGCCGCAGCCTGCGCAAAGCGCGTTCGCCCTACATCCTCATCTCTGGGACCTTTCTCATGCCGAACAGTGTCGATGCCTCCAAGCTCGTTGAGCGCGTCGCCGCGCTGGTCGAGGCAGCGAAGAAGGCAGGCGCCGATGCGGCTGATGCCGTCGCCGTGCGCGGCCGCTCGAGCAGCGTCTCGGTTCGGCTGGGAAAGGTCGAGTCGACCGAGGCATCGGAAAGCGACGACATCTCTCTGCGTGTGTTCGTGGGAAGGCGGGTCGCCAGCGTTTCCGCTACGGCGGCCTCGGACGCCGACACGCTTGCGGAGCGTGCCGTCGCGATGGCGCGTGTATCCCCGGAAGATCCGTATCAGGGCCTGGCCGACCCCACCCGCATGACCAAAACGTTCCGTGACCTCGACCTCTTCGATGCGACCGAAGTGAGCGCGGCGCAGATGAAGGAGGACGCGCTCGCTGCCGAGGAGGCGGCGCTCGCCGTCAAGGGCGTCACCAATTCCAGCGGCAGCAGCGCCGGCGCCGGACTCGGCGGGCTGGTACTCGCGACGTCGCATGGTTTCCTCGGCCAGTATGTCGGCTCGCGATTCTCGCGGTCGGTGAGCGCGATCGCCGGCGAGGGGACGGCGATGGAGCGCGACTACGATTTTTCCTCGCGCCAGCATTTTGCTGCTCTCGATGCTCCCGAACAGATCGGCCGCAGCGCCGGCGAGCGCGCCGTTCGCCGGCTGAATGCGCGCAAGGCCAAGACCGGGCCGGTGACCGTCGTCTACGATCCTCGCGTCGCGCGCGGCATTGCCGGCCATCTCGCTGGCGCGATCAACGGTGCGGCGGTCGCGCGCAAGACAAGCTTCCTGCGCGACATGATGGGCAAGCATGTCGCATCGGCGATGGTCACCGTGACCGACGATCCGCTGAGGGTGCGTGGCCCCGCATCGCGGCCGTTCGACGGCGAGGGCATCGAAGGCGAGGCGCTCGACATGGTCAAGGACGGCGTGCTTCGGCATTGGTTCCTGTCGACCTCCGCCGCGCGCGAGCTGGGACTGGAAACCAACGGGCGCGGCGTCCGCTCCGGCACGGCCGTGTCGCCGAGTTCGACCAACCTGGCCATCGAACCCGGCGACAAGACGCCCGAAGAGCTGATTGCCGCTCTCAACTCCGGCTTCTACGTGACCGAAGTGTTCGGCCAGGGCGTCAACATGGTGACGGGCGAATACAGCCGCGGCGCTTCCGGCTTCTGGATCGAGAATGGAGAGATCACGTATCCTGTCTCGGAGGTGACGATCGCATCCAACCTGAAGGACATGTTCCTGGCGATCACGCCGGCGAACGACATCGACCGCAATTTCGGCACGGCCGCGCCGACGCTGGTGATCGAGGGCATGACGCTTGCCGGGAACTGAACTGCATAGTCCGGCGCAAGACCTCGCGCTGATCGCCGAGGCGGCAAGAGAGGCCGGCCGTATCGCGCTCGGGTTTTTCAAAGGTAAGCCCGAGGTCTGGATGAAAGGCGGAACCTCGCCGGTGAGCGAAGCCGACTATGCTGCCGACCGTTACCTGCGCGAAACACTGACGGCGGCGCGGCCGGATTACGGCTGGCTGTCGGAGGAGACCACCGACGGGCCGCATCGGCTCTCCGCGCGCCGCACCTTCGTCGTCGATCCGATCGACGGCACGCGAGCCTTCCTCGACGGGCGTTCGACCTGGTGCGTCAGCGTTGCCGTGGTCGAGAACGGCCGTCCGATCGCCGGCGTGCTCGACTGCCCGGCGAAGCAGGAGGTGTTCGTGGCGAGCCTCGGCGCGGGCGCAAGGCGGAACGGCAAGGCGATCCGCGTCGCCGAGCGGCGCGACCCGGCACAGATCGCCGGACCGAAGGCGATGGTCGACGCCGCGACCGGCCGGCTGCCCGCTGGCGTCGAGCGCGTTTCCTACATCCCGTCGCTGGCCTATCGCATCGCTATGGTGGCCGACGGCAGGCTGGACGCGACCTTCATCCGGGAGAGCTCGCAGGACTGGGACCTGGCTGCCGCAGAACTGATCCTGACCGAAGCCGGCGGCGGGCTGCGCGAGCCGTCCGGCACGCCGCCCGTCTATGCCACGATCGATCCAAGGCACGGCGTGCTGGTGGCCGCCGGCGGCGCGTTGCTGGCCATGATGGTCGAGGTGGTCGCAACGGCGGGTCTCTCCGCCATCTGAGAGGTTTTGCGGGCGCTGATTTTGGGCTAGATGTCCAGCAGCTCCAGGTCCGCGATTCAGGAAACGACATGGCCGCCGCCGACGGAAACAAACAATTGTTGCATCTGGTGTTCGGCGGCGAGCTGACGAAGCTCTCCGGCAGCGAATTCCGCAACCTGGACGAGCTGGACATCGTCGGCATCTACCCCGACTACAAGAGCGCCGAAGTCGCCTGGAAGGCGAAGGCGCAGCAGACCGTCGACAACGCCCACATGCGCTACTTCATCGTCCATCTCCACCGGCTGCTCGACCCCGAAGACGCGAAAGCCGGCAAAGCCTGAGCATGACCGACGAGCTGGAAAGCCCGGCAACCGCGGCGCGGATGGCTCACCGCAGCCGCCGCAACGGTCCTATGCGCTCGGCCTGGCGCGCGGTCCGCCGTCCGCTGGTTCAGTCCCGCTTCTTCAAGAACGTGCTGGCTTCGACGCTGGCGTCGGCGTTCCGGTTCGTCGGCTGGACCAACCGACCCGATTTCGATGCCGGGTCGGTCTATGCGCAACATACGCCGACCATCGTCGCCCTGTGGCACGGGCAGCACCTGCTGATGCCGTTCTATTACCCGCGCGGCAAGCCGCTGACGGTGATGGTGTCGCGTAGCGCCGACGCCGAGATGAACGCGCTGGTGATCGAAAAGCTCGGCTTTGCCTCAGTGCGCGGCTCGGGTGGGCGCGAGCGCGGGCGGCACCTGGAGAAGGGCGGGGCGAAAGCGCTGATCGCCCTGAAGCGGATACTCGACGCTGGGCAGAACGTGGCGATGATCGCCGACATCCCGCACGGCACGCCCCGCGAGGCCGGTCTCGGCATCGTCACATTGGCCAAGCTCTCGGGCCGCCCGATCCTGCCGCTGGCGCTGGCGACCAGCCGCCGCAAGGTCATCGAGAAGAGCTGGGACAAGACCACCATCAACCTGCCCTTCGGGCGCGCCTCGCTCGCCGTCGGGCGTACCGTGTCGGTGCCGGCCGATGCGGACGCCGCCGTCATGGAAGAGAAACGCCGCGAGCTGACCGCGTCACTCAACGCCGCGACCGAACAGGCCTATCGCACCGTGGACGGCGAGCCATGAGCGAGCGCTGGGCACGGACGATCCTTTCGGCCTATCGCTGGGCCGGCGCGATGGCCTATCCGTTCGTTGGGACCTACGTCTCGTGGCGCGCCAGCAAGGGCAAGGAGGACAGGAGCCGGCGAAGCGAGCGCTACGGCCTGTCGGCCAGACTCCGCCCGCACGGGCCGTTGGTCTGGATCCATGCGGCGAGCGTCGGCGAGACCAACGCGGTCATCCCGCTGATCGAGCGCGTCCTCGACAGCGACATCAACGTGGTCCTGACCACAGGCACGGTCACCTCCGCCAAGGTCGCCGACACGCGGCTCGGCGGGCGTGTCATCCATCAGTACGTGCCGCTCGACCTCAAGCCGGCAGTGTCGAACTTCCTCGACCATTGGCAGCCCGACCTCGCCATCATCGCCGAATCGGAAATCTGGCCGATGACCATCCTCGAGCTCGGTGCACGGCGCGTTCCGCAGATCCTGGTCAACGGCCGCCTGTCGGACCGCTCGTATGCGTCATGGAAGAAGCGCCCCTTTCTCGCCGAGGCGCTGTTCGAGAACCTCGCCCATGTCGTGGCGCAGAGCGAGGTCGACGGCGAGCGCTTTGCCGCGCTCGGCGCCCGGCCCGTCACCGTATCCGGCAATCTCAAGGTCGACACGACGCCGCCTTCCGTCGATGAAGGGGCGCTCGCCCGGGTGCGCCGACAGATCGGGGCGCGCCGCACGTGGGCCGCCGTCTCCACCCACGACGGCGAGGAGGCGGTTGCCGGCGAGGTCCATGTTTTGCTCAAGCCCGGTCATCAGGGGCTGCTCACCATCATCGTGCCGCGCCATCCTGAGCGCGCCGCCGCCGTCGTCGAGATGCTCCGGCAGAAGGGCCTGAAGGTCGCCCAGCGCAGCCGAAACGAGCCGATCACCCCCGACGTCGACGTCTTCCTCGGCGACACGATCGGCGAGATGGGCCTGTATCTCAGGCTGACCGAGATCGCCTTCGTCGGCCGCTCGCTGACCGGCCAGGGCGGCCAGAACCCGATCGAGCCTGCAATGCTCAACACCGCAGTGCTCGCCGGACTTAACGTGCAGAACTTCCGCGACGCCTATCAGCACCTCATCGACCGCGGCGGCGCCAAGCTGGTGCGCGACGGCAACATGCTCGCCGGCGCGGTCAATTTCCTGCTGAAGAACCCTGGCGCGCGCCGCGACATGATCGCCGCCGGCGCTGCCGCGGTCGAGGACATGCGCGGCGCCCTCGACCGAACCTTCCGCGCGCTCGATCCCTTCATCCAGCCGCTGATGGTGAAGTCGCGGCTGAGGAACGGCGGCTGATGGCGAGCGAGGCGCCGCCGTTCTGGTGGGAAAAGCCGGACTGGCGCGCCTATGCGCTCTATCCGGCGTCGGCGGTCTATGGCGCGGTGGCGCGTCGCCGAATGACAAATGCGCGGCGCGAGCGGATCGACATCCCGGTGCTATGCGTCGGCAATTTCACCGTCGGCGGCGCCGGCAAGACACCGGTGGCGATCGCGCTCGCTCGCGAGGCCAAGCGCATGCAGCTTTCTCCGGGCTTCCTGTCGCGCGGCTTCGGCGGCAGCTTCCCGGCGCCGCACGTCGTCGATGCGCATCACGACAGCGCCAGGCATGTCGGCGACGAACCGCTGCTTCTGGCCGAGCACGCGCCGACCGTGGTGACGCCCGACCGCGCGGCCGGCGCCAGGCTGCTCGCCTCGCGCGGCTGCGAGCTGTTGATCATGGATGACGGCTTCCAGAGCGCGCGCATCCATATGGACTACGCGCTGCTGGTGATCGACGCCCATCGCGGCCTCGGCAACGGCCATGTCATCCCCGGCGGGCCGGTGCGCGCGCCGCTCGTCCACCAGCTCCGCTTTGCCCAGGGCCTCCTCAAGGTCGGCGACGGCGAGGCGGCCAACAGGATCGTGCGCATGGCCGCGCGCGCCGGCCGCCCCGTCTACGAGGCACGCACCGTCATCCGCGATCCCGGTCAGTTCGCCGGCCGGCGCTTCCTCGCCTTCGCCGGCATCGGCGATCCCGAGAAATTCTTCCGGACCGTCGAGGCGGCCGGCGGCGCGGTCGAGATACGCCGCAGCTTCCCCGATCATCATTTCTTCGCGAAGGACGACCTGGCAGACCTCATCGCCACCGCAGAGGCGAAGGGGCTGGAGCTGGTCACTACCGCCAAGGATGCGGTGCGGCTGCGGCACGGCTCGCACGAGGAGCGAGAATTCGCCGCAAAGCTGAGCGTGCTCGAGATCGAGCTGACCTTCGACATCGCTCATGCGCCGCGCGCCATCATCGAGGATGCGCTGAAGGAGTGGCGCGAACGCCGGCACAGGGAGAATTGACGGCTCCGCCGCCGGCGGCCATTGCCCGCTCGAGCTACACGAGCTGCCCTCTGCTCCAGCCATCGAAGGCAGGATTCGCCTCGATCTCGCGCTTCAGGGAGACCTGGGCGTTGATGTAGGGTTCCTGCCGCGCCACGCTCCAGTAGCGCAGCTCGTCGAGCGGGATCGGCTCGCCTGTCGCCGCGCAGCGCACGAATGAGCCGGGGCTCGTCACCTGGAAATCGCCGTCCAGGTAGCGGATGCGGGCCTCGCGCGCGCCCGGGCCTTCGAAGCGGTTCATGCGGTCAGTCTTTCGCGGGAAACGCGGCGAAGGTCAAGCGAGAGAGGCCATCAGCAATACTTCATCAATGGGCCGTCGCATGCCTCGGTTGGTAGAGTCCTAACGTGCCGCCGCCGGGCAAGGCAATGTGCGTGAGCACGCCCCAGCCTTGGTCGCTCACTGGCGAACATTCGACCTTGTGCGACCGAAGCCGGGAGATTGCCTGCTCGACGTCATCAAATAGATCTCCTGCTTGCCGTTCTCGGGGGCGGGATGGACCGCCACTTCCGCGGGCGGCAGTGCGAAGATCAGCCAGCCGCCGCCAGCGTCGACCGCGGGGAAGTTCAGCACGTCGCGAAAGAAGGCCCGGTCCGCTTCGGCGTCAGTGCTGTAGATGATCATGTGGGCGCCTGAGATCATGGTGGTCTCCTCCATCGCGCCGACCGTTGCGCCCGCGTTGTCGCCGACCCGATCGATGCCACGCCGGGCGGCTCGGTCCTCACCGCCGCCCGAACAGGCGCTCGATGTCGCTGAGCTTGAGCTCGATGTAGGTCGGGCGGCCGTGGTTGCAGGTGCCGGAACCGGGGGTTGCTTCCATCTGCCTCAACAGCGCGTTCATCTCGTCGGGCTTAAGCTGGCGGCCCGAACGCACGGAGCCGTGGCAGGCCATGGTCGAGGCGAGCCTGTCCAGCCGGGCCTGCAGCGTCTCCACCGTGTCGTTGTCGGCGATCTCGTCGGCGAGGTCGCGGATCAGCGCGGAAGCGTCGATCTCGCCGAGCATGGCGGGCGTCTCCCGCACGGCGATCGCGCCTGGCCCGAAGCGCTCGATCGACAGCCCGAAGCGCCTGAGCGTCTCGGCATGCATGGCGAGCCGCGCGACGTCCTCCTCGGGAAGGTCGACGATCTCGGGGAGCAGCAGCATCTGCGCTGGAATCGGCCGTGCCCGCATCGCCTGCTTCAGCGCCTCATAGACCAGGCGCTCGTGTGCGGCGTGCTGGTCGACAATGACCAGCGAATCGCGGGTTTGGGCAACGATGTAGTTCTCGTGGATCTGGGCGCGAGCGGCACCGAGCCCGAGGCCGAGCGTCGCCTCGTCCGCGATCAACGAGCCGGCGCGCGCGTCGGCGCTGACCAGCGGCCCGGCATCGAAGGTTGCCTGCGTGTCCTCGGCGAGCCCGCCTTCCAACGGGCGCGACGGCGAACGCGCATAGTCGAAGCCGGCGCCGGGTGCTGCCCGGAACGTCGGGTTGTACGCACGGTGGCCGTTGGCCGGTCCGGCATGCGCATAGGCGGGATGAGCGGTGCGGAAGGCGTTGACCATCGCTTGGGCGCCGGTCGTCGCCGGGCGGATGCCGGCCCTGGCCAGCGCCTCGCGGATTGCGCCTACAATCAGCCCGCGCACCAGGCCTGGATCGCGAAAGCGCACGTCGGCCTTGGCCGGATGCACGTTGACGTCGACCTCTCCCGGGTCGAGCGACAGGAACAGCACCGTGACGGCGTGTCGGTCGCGCGCCAGCGCGTCGGCAAAGGCGCCGCGGATCGCGCTGGCGATCAGCTTGTCGCGTACCGGCCTGCCGTTGACATAGGCGTATTGCTGCAAGGCATTGGCGCGCGAGTAGCTCGGCAGCGAGACGCGGCCTTCGAGCCGTACGCCTTCGCGCTCCGCGTCGATCACTACCGAGTTGTCGGCGAAGTCTGCGCCCACCACGTCGGCTATGCGCTTCAGCTGCGCGTCGCTGCCATCCCCCGCCGGCAGGAAATCCTGCTGCATGCGGTCCGAACCGGCGAGCGTGAAACGCACTGCGGGAAAGGCGATCGCGATGCGTTTGACGACGTCGGCGATCGCGGAAGCTTCGGCGCGCTCGCCTTTCATGAATTTCAGCCGCGCCGGCGTGGAGGAGAACAGGTCGCGCACTTCCACGGTAGTGCCGCGATTGGCCGCCGCCGGCTTCACCGCATGCACACGCCCGGCCTCGACGCGGATTTCGGCTGCAGCGTCGGCGCCTTGCGGCCGCGAGCGGATCGCAAGCTTCGCCACCGAGCCGATCGACGGCAGCGCCTCGCCGCGGAAGCCGAGCGAGCGGATGTCGTGGATGTCGTCGGAGAGTTTTGAGGTGCAGTGCCGTGCAACCGCGAGCGAAAGTTCGTCGGCGGGCATGCCCGAGCCGTCGTCGATCACCTTGATCAGGTTCAGCCCGCCGCCCGCCGTCACCACCTCGATGCGGCTGGCGCCGGCATCGAGCGCGTTCTCGACGAGCTCCTTCACCACGCTCGCCGGGCGCTCGACCACCTCGCCGGCGGCGATCTGGTTGATCATCGTTTCTGAGAGTTGGCGGATCGGCATTGGCGGATCATAGCCGGATTCGCACCGGCACGGGAGCTTATCCGTTGCTGAGATTGACTTTCGGCTGCTGCAGCCTGAGCGAGATCCAGACCAGCAGCCCGCCGAACGCCGCGAACGCCGCCGAGGCGAGATAGGCCTTGGCGCCCCAGGAGCCGGCGAGCCAGCCGAACGCGGTGAAGGCCAACACCGACATGCCCTGTTGCAGCATGTAGGAGAAGCTCTGCGCCTCGGCCGCGATGTCTTCGCTGGTCCAGTTGGCGATGAAATTGACGCAGCCGAGGAAGCCGAGAGCGTAGGTCACCGCGTGGAGCAGCTGCAGGAAGAACAGGATCTCGACGCCAGGCGAGAACGACATCGCCGCCCAGCGTGCGGCTGAAACGATCGCCGAGAGCAGGATCAGGTTGCGCGCCGAGAAGCGGCCGGCGAAGCGCTTGTAGGTGAAAAGCGCAATCGTCTCCGACAGGGCGCCGAGCGCGATCAATATGCCGATAATGTCTTCCGAAATGCCTTGCTGCTTCCACAGCAATCCCTGGAAGGCGTTGAGGATGAGGTGGGTGGCAAACACGATCGCATAGCCGATCAGCGGCAGTAGGAACCACGGCTTCATCACGTGGAGCAGACGGGTGGCACCGCCGGTCGTTGCTGGAGTTCGCTCATCCCGGGACACGCGGAAGTTGGGCAGGCCGAGCGCCGCGACGCCCCTGAGCAGCGCCACGCCGAGGAAGAGCGGCAGGAACACGACGCCGCCGAACCAGATCACGAAGTAGCCGGTGGCCAGGATCAGTGCCATGTAGCCGACCGTGCCCCATGCCCGGACCGTGCCGAAGTCGCTGCCGCGGCGGCGGTTCATGCGCATGGCAGCGGCGTCGGCGACAGGCGTCACCGCCATCTGCGTCATGCCTGCGAGCGACCAGAACAGCAGAATCCCCCAGAAGCCGCTGACGAAGAACAGTCCGGCGGGAATCAGGGCGCCGGTCAGCGAACCCGCCACGATCACCTGCCGCCAGTCGTCGGCTCGGTCGGCGATCCGCCCGACGACGAGGTTGAGAACCAGCGTCACCAGCACCGGGACGGCATTGATGACGCCGATCTCGCCCTCGCTCAGGCCCTTTTGAGCAAGCCAGATGCCGCCATAGACGGTGACGATGCCGCCGCTCATGAACTGCGTGAAATAGAAGGCGCCGACGCGCAGCTCGGGCGATACGGATTGCCTCCGTTCGGTGGCAGTCATAGCAGCTGTTCCGGTCCGGCGTGCCGCAGCCCGCGGCCCATTGGGGCGGATGGTCGAGAGCTGCAGCAGATTGATTGTCCGACGGAACATGGTCCGTCGGGCGATGCTGGACGACTATAGCATCCGCCGGCGCCTCGCCATCGCGAAGGTGACTGGACTCGTCATCGCCAGCGGATGGCCCAAGCGTCGCAGGGATCGACACCTTGATGGTTGCCAGGGCGGGGCCAAGATATGTATCGCTCACCGACCCGAATCCGAGAGGCCGACAATGACCCAGCACGCGAAGAACGTCGCCGCATCGATCGATCCCCACAAGCTCGACAAGCTCGCCGAAGTCGCCATCAGGGTTGGCTTGAGGCTGGCAGCCGGCCAGGATCTGCTGCTGACGGCGCCCGCCGCCGCGCTGCCGCTGGTGCGGCGCGTCGTCGAGCACGCCTACAAGGCAGGCGCCGGGCTTGTCGTCCCGATCATGTCCGACGAGGAGCTCACGCTGTCGCGCTACCGCTTTGGGGCTGACGCGAGCTTCGACCGCGCGCCGGGCTGGCTCTATGACGGCATGGCCAAGGCGTTTTCGGCCAATACGGCGCGGCTCGCCATCCTCGGTGACGATCCGATGCTGCTCTCAGGGCAGGACCCAGCCAGGGTGGCCCGCGCCAACAAGGCGAACTCGGTTGCCTACCAGCCGGCGCTGGAGAAGATCGCCGGCTTCGACATCAACTGGAACATCGTCGCCTATCCCGGCACGTCCTGGGCCAGGCAGGTATTCCCTGACGTCGCCGAGGACATCGCGGTGGCGAAGCTGGCGGATGCCATCTTCGCCGCCTCGCGCGTCGACGTGGACGACCCGATCGCCAATTGGGACGCTCACAACGCGGCGCTTGCCACCAGGACGAAATGGCTCAACGGACAGCGCTTCAGCGCGCTTGCCTATTCGGGTCCCGGCACCGAGCTGACGATCGGCCTTGCCGACGGCCACGAATGGCAAGGCGGCGCCTCGACCGCCAAGAACGGCGTCACCTGCAACGCCAACATCCCGACCGAGGAGGTGTTCACCACGCCGCATGCACGGCGCGTCGAGGGCCGCGTCAGCAGCACCAAGCCGCTGTCTTACCAGGGCACGCTGATCGACGAAATCGAGGTGCGTTTCGAGGCCGGCCGCATCGTCGAGGCGAAGGCGGCGCGGGGCGAGGAGGTGCTGCAGAAAGTGCTCGACACCGACGAGGGCGCGCGGCGGCTGGGCGAGGTGGCGCTGGTGCCGCATTCCTCGCCGATCTCGCAGAGCGGCATCCTGTTCCTCAACACCCTGTTCGACGAAAACGCCTCCTGCCACATCGCGCTCGGCCAGTGTTATGCGAAATGCTTCCTCGACGGCACGAAGCTGACGCCCGAGCAGATCGCGGCGCAGGGCGGCAACAAGAGCCTGATCCACATCGACTGGATGATCGGATCCGACAAGATTGACATCGACGGGGTGAAGGCGGACGGCAGCCGCGTGCCGGTGTTCAGGAAGGGCGAGTGGGCGGCGTAAGGCCGGCCACGTGGCGAGAGCCCAATCGCCGAGGTTGGCGGCGCCGGCGGGTGCGCGTGGCTTCCCTCACTTGACATACCCCGCCCGGATCTTTTGCGCCTGGTCCTCGAACAGCACTGCGCAGCCTTCCTGGTCGCTGCTCGTCTCGAAGCCGGTTCGGACCTTGCGTGCGCAGATGAACAGCGACGGCGGCGGCAGGTCGTACTGGTCGATGCAGAGATTTCCGATCATGGCGCCGCCGGTGCCGTCGAGCAGCCAGGTCATGCAACGCTGGAAGAAGGGATTGTCGAAAGCGTATTCGCGCGGCTGAGCTCGGCTTTCGGGCAAGGTACCCGCCAGCATGAAGACGAGCATCAGCGCGAGCGCCGGCAAACTGCGGGACCGGGAGACGTGGTGGGTCATTCTCGGCATCTCGGTCATCCTGTTCGCGAAGGGTTCGGTGCGTAGGGCGATCTGGGGAATGTTCCTCGACGGTTGGCAGCGCGATGTGCCAACCCCCTTGGCCTGTAGCCTCAGCCTCGCACGAGACGGTGAGATTTCCGAGAGGCCCACCGAATTGTGATGCGCGCGGGCGCCAGCCGATACACGCAGTTTGCCTTGCTAGCTCTGTGCGGTCCGTGCGCCACGGAACGAGACAAGGCGCTTCGCCTGCTCGTCCCACAGAGCGAGCCTGATGCAGCCCAGGCTCTGGAGAAGCGTTATGCGGCCCGTCTCGCGCAGCTCCGGATAGTCGCGCAGGATCTGCGGCAGCCGGTAGAACGGCACTTTGCTGGACAGATGGTGCACGTGGTGGATGCCGATGTTGCCGGTGATCCAGCGCAGCACAAAGGGAAGCTCGTAGTGCGAGCTGCCGTGCAGTGCAGCCTGCTGGAAGTTCCAGCTTTCTCCTTCCGACCAGTGCGTCTCCTCGAATTGATGCTGCACGTAGAACAGCCAGACGCCGGTCGTTGCGGCGATCAGCGTAATCGGCATTTGCACCAAGAGGAAAGGACCGATTCCAATCAGCCAGATCAACGTCCCGGCCAGAGAGGCTATGCAGAGATTGGTGGCAATCGTCGAAGTCCAGGGCAGCACACCGGCGCGCATCATGCCGAAAGGCAGCCGGTACTGGCATATGAACAGCCAGGCAGGTCCGAGGCCGAACATCACCAGCGGATGCCGGCAGAGCCGGTAGCGCAGGCGGCCCTGCCACGGCAATGCACGATATTCCCTGACCGTGAGCGTTTCGATGTCGCCGATGCCGCGCTGGTCGAGATTGCCCGCACTCGCATGGTGGATTGCATGGGTGCGGCGCCAATAGTCGTAGGGTGTCAGCGTAAGCACCCCCATGACGCGCCCGGTCCAGTCGTTGATACCTCGCCGCGCGAACAGATTGCCATGGCCGCAATCGTGCTGGAGGATGAACATGCGCACCAGGAAGCCGGCCGCGGGAACGGTCAGCAACAGCCCCCACCAGAGGCCATATGCGGCGGCCACGGCGCACAATGCCCACAGCCCGGCGAAGGGAAGGGCGGTGACGGCTATTTCGACGAGGCTGCGGATCGGGCTCGGCTGCCGATAGCGGGCAAGACGCGCGCTCCACGCGCGGGCGTCGGCATCGGTCGCGGCGAGACCGCCGGCATCAAGGCTTCTCACAAATCCTCCCCGGCGGGCTGAGGCAAATCGGGCAGGCTGTTGCTGCCGCCGGCAAGATCCCCTCGCCCCATAGCAAAAAGGCCGGACGCAAGTCCGACCTCTCCTGTCATCTCAGTGACTCGTGCCGGTACATCCGCGGTCACGGTCGAAGATGAATGCGTTATGCGGCCTGCAGGTTCTCTGCGGCGCTTTTGCCCGAGCGGTTGTCCTTGACGATGTCGAAGGTCAGCTTCTGGCCCTCGACGATGGTCCGCATGCCGGCGCGCTCGACGGCCGAGATATGGACGAACACGTCCGAAGCGCCGTTGTCGGGCGCGATGAAGCCAAAGCCCTTGGTGGAATTGAAGAACTTTACGGTTCCGGTATTCATGACGATGTCCTTTTCAATCAGTCATTGAAGCGATGCCTGTCGTGCACGAGGCACGCCAGACGGTTCAGGTCGACTTTGAAAGGGGAAGATCGTCAGAGCGCTCGAAGGCGCTGGAACAAAGTTCAACAAGCAAGATCGAAACGCGCATATACGCACATCCGGCCTTCAAAACAAGGCGCTCTCGGCGAATTATTACGGGCGGATTGTATTTCGGCAGCCGACGCGCTTCAGCTCGAAGCTGTGGCACGCAGCAAGTGTGCGGCAATTTTTGAGCGTAGGCTCAGCCACGCACCGAGGCCGGCACAGTCCACATCTGCTCGATCTGCTCCAGCGAACGTCCTCTGGTTTCCGGCACGCTGCGATAGATCCAGATCCAGCCGAGCAGGCAGAACAGAGCGAACAGCCAGAAGGTTGTCGACACGCCGATCGCATCGATCAGGGTGAGGAAGAACTGGCTCACCAGGAACGCCGAGCCCCAGTTGACAGCGGTCGCAACCGCGACGGCGCGGCCGCGCACGCGTCCGGGAAAGATCTCGCTGATCACCGTCCACACGACAGGACCGAGCGAGAAGGCGAACGAGATGATGAACACGACGAGCGCGACCAGCGTGACGATGCCGGCTGTGCTCGGCCCACCTCCAGTCGCGGCGCCGGTCCCGATCGACAGGAAAGCGAGGCCGACCACGACCAGGCTGATGCCCATGCCGACAAGCCCGGCGAGCAGCAGCGGACGGCGGCCGAGGCGGTCGATGAAGGCGATCGCGATGAAGGTGGCGAGCACGTTGACGCCGCCGATCGCCCAGGTCGTCACCGTGGTCTGCTCCTCGGGCGTGGCGAAGCCGGCGGCGGCAAAGATCTCGTCGGCATAGTAGATGATCGCGTTGATGCCAGTGATCTGCTGGAAGATGGCGAGCCCTATTGCAATCAGCAGCGGCCGCCGCCAGGCCGGATCGAACACCTCGCGCCACGAGGCCTGCTTCGCTTCTTCGCTGAGCGAGGCCTCGATCGAGGCCAGCCGCGGCGTCGCGTCCACATCAGGCCTGATCCGGACCATCAGCTTGAGCGCCTCGTCGCGGCGGCCCATCTTCACCAGCCAGCGCGGCGATTCCGGCGCGAGCAGGGCGACCAGCATCAGGAGCCCGCCGGGCACCAGCGAGATCCCGAGCATCATGCGCCATGAGTCGCCGGCCGAGAGCCAGCCGTCGACGAGATAAGCGAGGAAGATGCCGATAGTGATGGCGAGCTGGTAGGCCGAAACGAAGCGGCCGCGAAAGGCGGCGGGCGCCAGCTCGGCGCCGTAAAGCGGTGCGGCGACCGCAGCGACGCCGACGCCGAAGCCGACGACCAGCCGGCCCACCACCAGCAGCGTCGCGTCGGGCGCCAGCGCCTGGAGCAGCGCGCCCGCGGCGAACAGCGCGCCGGCGATTAGCACCGCTTTCTTGCGCCCAAGCCGATCGGCGAGATCGCCGCCGGCGAGTGAACCGAGAAGCGCACCGAGCGTCACCCAGCTCGTCACCACCTCGACCAGCAGCGAGCCGAGGCTGAACTCGCGCTTGATGCCGTCGAGAGCCCCTGAGATGACGCCCTGGTCGTAGCCGAACAGCGCCCCGGCCACGATGACCACGGCAAGCACGATCGCCATCAGGTAGGTCAGCTTGTCCTCGGGCGACGGACCTATACTTGCTGACGGCTGCGCTGCGATCGACATGCGTTCCCTCAAAGCCGTGCTGCGGTTCTATCGCGTCGCCGAGCTGCATACCCGCAGGAGCGCCCTCAAGTCAGTCGGCACGTTCCGCAATGCGTGCCACTTCGGATCGGCATTGTCCATCGATCGCATGCAACCTCCCACGTTGGCGGGAGCCCGCTTCCTTACCGATTCGTATGCAGCGGGAAAGGCTGCCGCATACCGCGCTCGCTAGATCGCCCCAGCCGAAAGCAGACCAATGGGTCACAAGACTTCCGGCCCATTGGAGAAATGACGATGCGCAAGCTTGTTGTCCTGACCGCCTTTTCTGCAGTTGTCGCAGCCGCCCTTGCCGCGCAGCCCGCTCGCTTCACCGGGAGCGTTCCTTGCGAAGACATGCTGAGCGACCTGCGCGCCGCCGTCGAAGCCGCCAGATTGAGCGATGCGGATGCCGCCAAGGTGAAGGACCTGGAGGACAAGGGCATCGAGCGATGCAACGCCGACGACGACAAGCGCGCCGACGAGTTCTTCGCCCAGGCCATGCAGATCCTCGGCAAGTAGGCGAAGCGAGGCTGCCCCATGTCGAATCCCATCGCACCTCAGGACGTCGCGCACGTCAACCGTGTGCCGAAAGTCACGATCGACTTCTGGCTGATCAAGCTGATGGCGGTTACCGTCGGCGAGACCGCCGCCGACTATCTCGCCGTCAATCTCGGTCTGGGATTGACGACGACCTCACTCATCATGACCGCAGTGCTGATCATGGCGCTGGTTCTGCAGTTTGCTCGGAAACGCTACGTGCCGTGGGCCTACTGGATCGTGGTCGTCCTGATCAGCATCGTCGGCACACTCATCACCGACAACCTCGTCGACAATTTCGGCATCCACCTGGAGACAACCACCGCCTGGTTCACGGTGGCGCTCATAGTGACCTTCGTGATCTGGTACGCCTATGAAGGGACGCTTTCGATCCACACCATTTTCACCACCCAGCGAGAGGTGTTCTACTGGCTGGCGATCCTGTTCACCTTCTCGCTCGGCACCGCTGCCGGCGACCTGCTCGCCGAGAGTTTCGATCTCGGCTATTTGACCACGGGGCTGATCTTCGCGGGTGTGATCGCCGTCATCACGCTGGCCTACGCTCTTGGGATGAACAGCATCCTTTCGTTCTGGCTCGCCTATATCTTCACGCGGCCGCTTGGCGCCTCCTTGGGCGACCTGCTCTCGCAGCCGGTGGACTATGGCGGGCTTGGGTTTGGGACGATCGCGACCAGCCTGATTTTCCTCGGTGCGATTGCCGCCATCATCGTCTACATGACGATCACCAGGCACGGCGAGGAGGCGGTCGCTGAGGCGGACGCCTGACACCTCGTTTCCGCTGGGAAGATGAAGGGCGCGGGCGCCCTTCAACCTGCTATCGGCCGGAACCGCAGTCTGACCTGCAATCCAGGGTGATTGTCATCGAGATCGAGCGCGGCGCCATGCACGTCCGCGATCGCCTTGACCAGGCTGAGGCCAAGACCGGAGCCGGGGCTCGTGCGGCTCCCTTCCAGCCGATAGAGCCTCCGCAACACCTTCTCCCGCTCGTCGACCGGAATTCCCTGGCCGTCATCCGAAACTGTCGCTTCAACCTGGTCCGGCCGAGACCGGACCCCGACAACAATGGATGTGCCGGCAGGGGTGTGCCGGATGGCGTTCTCCACCAGGTTCGAAAAGAGCTGGATGAGCAGCTCGCGGTCGCCGAGTACCCCGGCACTCGTACCGCCGATCCGAGCCTGGAGCGATTTGCCCTGGTCTTCGGCAACGCCCGCGAAAACGTCGGCGATCTCGTCCACGACCCCCACCAGATCGACCGGCGCGAAGCGGGATTTCCTCGCGCCGGACTCGATTTGCGCAATCCTCAGCAGCGCGTCGAAGGTCGCATTGATCTGATCGCTTTCCGCTGTGGCATCGGCGAGCTGCACCGAGACGTCTTCACCTCGCTGCTGCCGCTCAGCCGCGTCTTCGACGATCAGCTTGAGGCGGTTGAGCGGGGTCTTGAGATCATGCGCGATATCGACGCTCACCTGCCGCATGCCCTCGAACAATGCGGCCAGCCTCTCGAGTGCCGAATTGACCTGGGTGGAGACGGTATCGATGTCGTCGCCGTTGCCCTTGAGCGGGATACGCGCACCGAGCTCGCCGTCCGACACGCGGCTCATCGTGGTGGCGATCGCCTGCATCCGGTGCTGAACCTGCAGCGCCAGGACTGCGCTGCCGGCCAATGCAAGCACGAGCACGAGCGCGGCTGCGGACGCAAAGCTGGTCAGCGCAATCTCGTTGATCTCGCTGACGTCGGCCTCGCTCATCCCGATGAGCAGGCGGTAGCCGTCGAACTCTCCGACAAAGGTCCGGTAGGCCTGGTCGCCCGGCCGACCCAACTCGGATGCCGGTATCACCGACCAGCCGCCGGCGATGGACCGCGGCGGAATGTTCCCGGCGAGTTCGGATCCGTCAGGCCCGGTGAGCAGGAAGATCTGGTCGTCGGCGCGGTTGGCGACGACATGGGCATTGACGGTGCCGACCAGGTCCTCGACGTCCTCGCGGTCATAGGTCGCCGCCATCACCGCGTAAGTGTCGGCTATCGACCGGTCCAGCTTCTCCGCGAGATCGAGCTTGATTGACCTGAACGCCAGGAAGCTCGCAATTGCGAAGGCAGCGATGAACAGCGCGGCCGATATCAGCGCCAGGCGGAAGGACGTGCTGCGCCAGACGTCAGCGAGGCGCATGCAGGCTGTAGCCCGTGTTGCGGATCGTGTGCAGGAGCTGGACGTCGAACGGCTTGTCGATCTTCGAGCGCAAGCGGCTGATATGCGTCTCGACCACGCTGGTCTTGGGATCAAAATGGAAATCCCAGACGCGCTCCAGGAGCATGGTGCGCGTCATCACACGGCCCTCGTTGCGCATCAGCACCTCGAGCAATGCGAACTCGCGCGGCTGCAGGTCGATGCGCATACCGCCGCGCGTAACCGTGCGCCTGATCAGGTCCAGCTCGAGGTCGGCCGTGCGCAGCACGGTCTTCTGGTCCTGGACGGGTGGACGCCGGGCGAGCGCATTGACGCGCGCCATTAGCTCGGAGAAGGCGAAGGGTTTCACCAGATAGTCGTCGCCGCCGGCTTCCAGGCCCTCAACGCGGTCGTCGACGCCCCCGATCGCGGTAAGAAACAACGCGGGGACCTTCACGCCCGCGGCGCGGACGGCTTTGACCAGCGACAACCCGTCCAGTTCCGGCAGCATGCGATCGACCACGAACACGTCATAGTGTTCATGCGTCGCCTGGATCAGCGCCTGCCGGCCGCTAGCGATCACATCGCAGACGTGGCCGGCCTCGCCAAAACCCCTGGCAACGTATTCGGCGGTCTTTCTGTCGTCTTCAATCAAGAGGATGCGCATGGGTCGCAACAGGCCCGGATCGCGAATGGATGTGCAACAAGCTATGCACCTTACGGAATCGCCGCTGGCAACATACCGATTCGTAAGGTGCGTGCAGTCGGGTCACGGCGGCCGAGGATTACAAAGGCGTATGGCGCCGGAAAGGCGAGCGACAGACGGGTCTGATCAGTGTGCAGGCCGAACGGGCGTGGTGCTCGTTCGACCAAGGAGAACAGCGAATGACCAGGAACATCACCGTCAGCGCGATCCTTATCGCCGCCAGCCTCGGAGTGATGAGCGTGGCGCTGGCCGAGGGCGACGGCCATGCCGACGAGGCGGCGGATGCGCAGGCCCTGCTCGCCGCCAAGGTGACGGCCGTCCAGGCGGCTCAATCCGCCGAAGCCAAGGTCGGCGGTAAGACGTCCTCGGTCTCGTTCGAGACCAGAGCAGCCGGAATGACTGCGCCGTTCTATCATGTGGAGCTGGTGACACCGGACGGTGCGCAGCAGGATGTGGCGGTCGACGCGACCTCGGGCGAGATCGCCAAGGTGCTCGCGCCCGAGGCCGGCAAGAACGGCGAGGACGGCGAGCTTGGCGGCCAGGAGGACGAGGACGGCGACGGCGTCTCCGATCAATAGCGGTCACGAGAACCGAAGGAGGCGCGGCGCATGCGGCGCCTCCGACGCGATGGGACCTTACAGATTGGTAACCCCGCGGAAAGCTGGCGGACAAACGGGCACGGCAAACTGCGACCAAATTTGCCAGACCTTGGCGCAGAGAACGCATCGATGATTGACCATGATCTTCGCAGACGCGTTCTCATCGCAACATGCCCGGTCTGCCTCGGTGAGGGCTGGGTTTGCGAAAACCATCGCTCTCAGCCGTTCGGGCGATGTCGTTGCAACGGGTGCCCATTTCCCTGTCAGTGCAACGAATGCGCGGGAGATCGTCTCCCCGATTCGGGCAGTCTTCCGGTCACCGGCGTCCTCTCCAATGGATGGCCGGGGCGCGGGTGAGGGGCCTCTCTTCGCGACCCCTCTCAATCTGCCCGACCGGCCTTCGGTCAGGTGACTTGCGTTTCGGGGCTTGACCTTCGGTCGGTTGCACTACCTTTTACAGCCTGCCCCCACCCGGATTCTCCGGTTTTCGAACCTACTACCCACCCGATTTCGGAGACGCGCATGAACGGCGCCAGCTTGCTCGCATGACTTTCGGGCTCCGTCTCCCGCCCGAGCTGCGTGTCTATGCGGGCTTCGCGATCTACTCCTTTTCGCTCGGCAACATCTTTCCGCGCCTGCCCGACGTCATGGCCGCGATGGGCGTCGAGGAAGGGGCGTTCGGGCTCGGCCTGATCGGCGTGCCGTGCGGGACGTTGACCGCGCTCAGCTTTTCCACACCGGTCGTCGAGCGGATCGGTTTCCGCAGGGCGCTGCTGGCGGCGGTCCCCCTGCTGGCGCTCTGCTACGCGATCGCCGTCCACGCGCCCGGGCCGCTGAGCTTCTTCTTGCTGCTGTTCCCGTGCGGGTTGCTGATCGGCGGCATCGAGGTGATTCTCAACGTCGAGGCCGATCGCACCGAGTACCTCGTCGGGCGCCGCATCATGAGCCGCGCGCATTCCTTCTGGAGCATCGGCTTCTTCGCTGCCGGACTGGCGGGCGCCGCCCTCGGCCAGCTGGGGCTGTCGCCGCAACTGCATCTGGCGCTCGTCGTGCCGGTGTCGATCATCGGAGTCGCTCTGTTCCTCGGCGACTTCCAGCCGGCGCCAAAGCGCCCCGGTGTCGAAGACGAAGCCGTGCCGCTGGTCGCCAGGCCGACCGCCGCGATCCTGGTGCTGGTCGGCGTCACGCTGTCGGCCATGCTGCTCGAAGGCGCCAGCATCGACTGGTCGGCGCTCTACATGCGCGACGTCTTCCAGTCGTCGCCTTTCCTGTCGGGCTTTGCGGTTGCCGTCTTCGCCTTCTCGCAGGCGAGCATGCGCTTCTTTGCCGACCGCTTCGTCGAGCGCCATTCGCCGGCTGGTGTGTCGTACGTTCTGTGCTGTGTGACCATGGCGGGCATCCTGCTCGTGTTCTTCTCGCCGCTGCCGGTGTTGTCGCTGATCGGCTTTGCCATGATCGGGATCGGCACCAGCGCCATCTTCCCGCTCGCGGTGTCGGCAGCGGCGCAGCGCACGGACCGCTCCGCGGCGATCAACGTCGCATCGATGTCGCAGATCTCGTTCGTCGCCTTCCTGCTCGGCCCGCCCCTGCTCGGCTACGTCATCGAGCATTTCGGCATACGGTGGGCCTTCGGCATCGGCTTGCCGCTGGTGGTGCTGAGCTTCGTCATGTCGGGTGCGCTTGGCAGGAAGCCTGCAACAGGTACACACGAGCCGTCGCACACGGTTCGCGAGCACGTCTGAGGCAAAGACTACATGCTGCCCTCGCGGCCGTCGGGATAGACCGGTGGCCCCTTGAGCTCGAGCTTGTTGCCCCAGGGGTCGAGCACGTAGAACGAGTTGCCCATCCCGCGGGCGCCGCCGTGGAATGCTTCCTGCTCGATGCGGACGCCATGCGCATCTAGATGCGCGCGCATCTCGTTCTCGTCGAACGGTCCGAGCGCGATGCAGACGTGGTCGACGTTGCGGCCGCCGCTGAGCGGCGGGATCGCCCTCGCGGCGCCGGGATGGGTGATGTCCCAAAGTACGATCAGGGCCGCGCCGCACCAGACCTGCTCCATGCCGAGGGCGGGATAGGAGTAACCTGGCCGGCAACCGAGCACGTCGGCGTACCAGCACACCGCGGCGGCGAGGTCGTCGACCAGAAAGACGACGTGGTCGATGCCGACCAGCGAGAACGGCGGCGTGGTTGGGTCCGGCATGCTGGTCCTGTTTGCTACGGCGGGGCAGTGAAGCGGATTGAGGCCCGCTTATCGCGCATTTCCCTCGCCACGCGAAGCCGTCGTTTCGGGCCGCTGTGGGCGGGCTTTTACGTCACGTGCCGGTCTGGACGTGGGCAATTGGCCTATTCCAGCGAGTTCAAGGATCCGCGCTTCTATGATGTTCGCGACCTCGGACCACGACCCGCTGATCATCGGGCTGAACCTCGGCAACGATCTCGTAGTGACGCAATCTCGCGACGGCTCGCTTGCGGCCCGGCGCTTCGAGTTGCGACACGCGGCTCACCGGCGGCGTCCCTTGTTGACGGCAGTACGGCGCGGAGATAGCGGTCGCTGCCATGTCGCAAAAATCCGTCTATCTCGCCGGTCCGGAAGTCTTCCTCGCCAATGCGCGGGAGATCCTCGACATCAAGATCGCGCTGACGCGGGACGCGGGCCTCGTCCCGGTCGCGCCCGGTGACCTCGAGCACCCGAAGACCGAGACCGCTTGGGAGCTCGGGCTCGCGATTGCGCAGATCGACGAACAGCTGATGGATTCGGCCGACGCGATCATCGCCAACCTGACGCCGTTCCGCGGCATCGCCGCCGATACCGGCACCTGCTTCGAGCTCGGCTATATGTGCGCGAAGGGCAAGCCGGCCTTCGGCTATACCAATGTGCGCGCCAGCAATTTCGCGCGGACTGCTGCCTATTATGACGGCAAGGTGGTGCGCGACGAGAGGGGCCTGCCGCGCGGACCCGACGGCATCATGATCGAAGACCTCGGCTTCGTCGACAATCTCATGCTGCACGGCGGCGTGGTGAACCGCGGCGGCGCGATGATCGTCGGCGATGCGGCCGCGGGCGAGCTCTACACAGACATGACCGCGTTCAGGCAGGTGCTGGCGATTGCGGCGCAGAAGCTGGGGTAGGAATTCCGCCGAACGATCGCGCTATTTCCGCAGCGGTTCGAGTGCGGACGCCTCGATGATCGCGAGCCGCGACTGCCGGAATTCCTGCGCGCTCCAGCCACATTCGACGACCAGCTGTCGCCATGCTGTGGGATGGATCAGGCTCCAGACCATCTCGGCGGCCTGGTCCGCCCGGCATCCTGGCCGCAGGTGCCCGCCCTTCTCGAGTCTGGCAAGAATGCGCTTGAGGCCGGCAAGCAGGGCTTTCTTCATGCGGTCGTCCCAGGCTGCGGCTGCCTCGGCATCCGTCAGCGATGCGGCGTCGAGCAGTATGCCGACGGGATAGATCAGCGGGAGATAGTCGATCCAGGTCTCGACGTAGCGGCGGAAGCTGGCCGGATCGATCGCCTCGGCTCGAGAGATTTCTGTCAGGCGCGCGACGTGGTCGGACTGCAGGTCTTTGTTGCGCGCCATGGCGGTCAGCAGCCCTGCGCGGCTGCCGAAGGCGATGAACAGGGTCTGGCGACTAACCCCGGCCGCGGCTGCGATCTCGGACTGCCTGACGTCGAGCCGCTTCTTCTCCACGATCAGCGACCAGGTGGCGTTCAGGATGGCGGTGCGCGTGGCTTCCGAGATCGGATTGGGCTTTTTCATTTTACAGATGTAAATCTGGATGCTAGTTTACGCTTGTAAACCAAGACCCGGAGGGATGCCAGCATGACCAACCTTCCTTTGATCAGCCATCTTGCCGCAGGCGGCGCGACCTTGGTCCTGTTCTGGGCGACCGTGCTGACCGTCAAGGGCAGCCCGCAGCACAGGGCGCGCGGGCGGCTGTTTTTCATGTCGCTGGTTCCCGTGGGGTTCTCGGTCGGCGCTATCCTGATCCTGCGCTCCGAGACGTTCGATCCGGCGCGGATGGTGCAATTCGTCTACCTGCTGCTCTGCCTGCTCACGGTCGGAACGGTCGGCTGGACCGCGATCCGCTGGAAGCAGGACGTCGAGCGCTTTCGAGGGTCGCATTTCCGCGTGCTGGGACCGGCGATGTTGGTGAGCGGCGCCGTTGTGCTGGCTGCCGGATTCGCCGCCGGCCAGCCGCTGGCAGTGATTCTCTCCAGCATCGGCCTCGTCTTCGGCGCGGCAATGATCAGGTTCGCGTGGCTGCGAGCGCCGCTGCATCCGAAGTGGTGGCTGGGGTGGCACCTGAACTCGGTGCTGCTCCTCTCGTCGGCCGTGCATGGAACGCTGATTGCGGTGATCTACCGCTCGCTCGTCGATCCGGCCGGATTCGACGCAGCGCAGCTTGTCACGCAGCCGGGCACTCTGCTGCTCGCACTAGCCTTACGTTTCCACATCGGCCGGCAGCGCGGCGTGCCGATGCGATTTGTGGAGCATTCCGGCGCGCGTCCAGCCCTTGCCTGAGGACGGCCAGGGGCGTGGAGCAATCGATATGTACACCCTGCCCGTTGCGCGACAGCCTCCTTAACGTTGCGTCGTATATTAGCACTGACGCGATAGACGCGGTGATTGCGAGTGGCTAGCTTCCCGGCCCTGGGGGCTGGGGTAGCAGATGACATCGACACTTCCACCGAACACGTTCGGCGGCGCTATCAATCTTGGCACGTTCGGGACGGTCGATCCGAACACGCACCTGTTCCGCGACTATGTGGTGAATGACAAATTCACCACGAGCGCGTCACCGTTCGATACCGTCTACTACAGAATAAACGTCGGCCAGAGCGGATCCGCTTTGTCGCTGAAGCACTACGAACTGCCCGGCGGCAGTTCGTGGTTCGAGTTATATGATTCGAAATTCCAGCTGATCGCCGACAACCGATCGGACAACGAGGACTTTGGACCTGCCCTGGAATATGGGAACAGCGACGGCAACGAACTGAAGGCCGGCGTCTACTACCTCAAGATGGTCCGCTCGAACACGGCGCCGTCGCCGGCCGAATACGGGTTTGCCCTTTCGGTATTCAAGCAGACGGTCGTCGATGCCGCTGGCGAGACGTTCGCTGCGGCCCGGAATCTGGGCGTGCTGTCGCAGGCCCGAACGAGTGTCACCGTCTCGGACAACTTCTATTCGCTCATGAAACGGACCCGCACGTTCGACGGCAACAACATCAGCATCGATCGTCCCGGCACATGGTCAGTGGAAGACCGGCACGACATCTTCAAGATCCAGGTCACGTCGGCCGGAACGCTGACCTTCAACATTTCGGGAGAGACCGGCAACTTCACGCTCTACGGCAATTTCGGCTATCTCTACACCGGCTGGTCCGGCGTCGTGCGCGACGGCGTGCCGATCGCCGTTCAGCCCGGCGTCTACTACCTGCAGGGATTCGATCGCGCGACGCAGGGAATGACCGGCGGGATCAACGGCAATGTCGGCATCACATTCCCTTGGGAAGTCTACGACAACTACTCGGTGTCGGTGAAATTCAAGCCGGCGGTCGTGACCACGCAGAGCTATACCGGCGCGACCTACAACGAAAAATTTGCGCTTCACAGCCGAACCACCTCGATCGCCCTTTCCGGCGGCAATGGCGACGATCTGCTTTGGTCGGGAACCGGCAACGACGTTCACAGCGGCGGCGCCGGACGAGACATTCTGATCGGCGGCAACGGGGCCGATTTTCTCTATGGCGACATCGCCGGCAACCATGTCTACGGATCTCCGGATCAGTTGCTCGGCGGCCGCGGAAACGATCAGGCGGCGGGCGGCGGGGGCAACGATTACATCAACGGCGAGTGGGACAACGACACGCTGTCGGGAGGGGCGGGCAACGACCTGATCTACGGCGGCCTGGGAGCGGATCAGATCTTCGGTGGCGATGGCAACGACCAGCTTTGGGGCGCTTCCGCCGGAGCCGCCAACGGCGGCTGGTTCGGACCGGCGATCCGGCTCAATCGCGACGGCGTCACCCACGCGGTCATTTCCGAGTTGTGGTCGATCGCGGGAGAAGCGCAGTGGACCGACGCCAGCGCCGACAAGCTCTACGGCGGCGCCGGGAACGACATCATCAGGGGCAATGGCGGCAATGATCTGCTGAAAGGGGAAGCGGGCAGCGACACGCTGATGGGCGACGCCGGCAGCGACAGCCTCGCCGGCGGTCTCGGCGTCGACAATGTGTATGGGGGTGCGGGCAACGACATCTTCATCCTCGATGCCCCCCTCTCACCGCTGAACCGCGACGTGATCAGGGACTTCTCCAACGCCGTCGGCAACAACGATTCGTTCCAGTTGGAGAACGCGATGATGCCCAAGCTCGGCACTGCCGGAGCGCTCAAGCCGGGTTTCTTCTTCGCCGGAGCGGCCGCCCATGATCCCGATGACCACCTCATCTACAACCGGACCACCGGAAATCTGTTCTACGACAGCAACGGCAATCTCGCCGGAGGCGTCGTGTTGCTTGCGACGATCGTCTCCAAGCCGCTGCTCACGGCCGCCGACTTCGTCGTGATCTGACGAGTCCCAGCTGGCGCGGCTCCATCCTCGGGCGGTAGGCCCGCAGCCGCCTAAACCGTCGTCAGTTCCGACAGCGAGGCGAGCGTCGCGCCGGCGCCGCCTGCCGGCGTCCACCATGTCAGCGGCCCGACGATGCCGTCGGCGGCGAGCAGATGCGCCGTCTGGTAGCTCTGCACGGCCGCTTCCGTCTTCGGCCCAAAATCGCCGTCGGCCGGACCGGGATCGGTCGGTGAGCCAGCGCCGCCAAATTTCAGCAGCCCTTTCTGCAGTCCGGCGACGGCATTCCCGGTCGAGCCGCGCCTGAGCAGCGGCGTGTTCGGGTCGGCCGGCATCCTGGCCCAGGTCGCGCTGCCCAAAATGCCGTCGCTCGGCAAACCCGCACCTTGTTGGAAATCGACGACTGCGTTCTTCGTAACGGCGCCGAAGATGCCGTCGATCTGATCGAAGTCCAAGAGCTTCATCATGACGAAGATGGTCTGGGCGCGACGGACATCGTCGCCCCGGGCGCCGAGCGCGAGCACGGGACCGCTGTTCATGGTTCCCTCCGGTGTGCCCGCCTGACTGTCAGCATAGCGCACTACGCTTCGAATGCCGATCCGGAATCGGCGTTCAGGCCTGCTCCGCCAGCCAGTCGCGCACGCGGGCGGCGCTCGCCGAGAGCAGCCGGTTCTTCGGCCACGTGACGTGAAAGCCTTTGCCCGTGGTCATGACGTGATCGGAGACGCGCACCAGCAGCCCGCTTAATATCAGGCCTTCGGTGAGGTGCCGCCAGCCGAGCGCGATGCCCTGGCCCTCCATCGCTGCCTGGATGACAAGCACATAGTCGTTGATGAGCAGGCCGCGGCTGGCGCCGGCGTTTTGGAGACCGGCTGACTGGAACCACTCGCTCCAGCTCGCCGCCGGGCGGTACGGCTCCTCAAGGTGGATCAGGCGCTCGCGGGCGAGGTCGGCGAGCGACCGCGGCATGCCGGCGCGAGTGATGTAGGATGGGCCGGCGACCGCGAACACTTCTTCCGGCGCGATGGTGAGAAACTCGTATTCAGTCCAGTCCTCGGCCGCGCCGCCGCGGATGCCGAGCGGGATGCCTTCGGCGACGAGGTCGACGTCTCGGTCGGCGGTCTGGATGCGCAGGTCGATGCCGGGCAGGTCGTCACGAAATTTCTGCAGCCGCGGGATCATCCAGAACGAAGCGAAAGCGCCGGATGCCGACAGCGTCACATGCATGCCGCCGGCCTGCGCGCGCAGCTCCTCGGCGGATTTGCGGATGTGCGAGAGACCAAGCGTGACGTCGGCCGCAAAACGGTCGCCGGCGTCGGTCAGCCTGATCTGCCGGTGGAGGCGCTGGAACAGGCTGACGCCGAGCTGGCGCTCCAGCCCCTTCATCGCGAACGACACCGCCGCCTGCGACATGCCGAGCTCGCGGCCGGCGGCAGTGAAGCTCTTCAATCGCGCCGCTGCCTCGAAGACGATCAGCGCGCCGGCCGAGGGGAGAAGGTGGCGCAGGCTTTGCATAAGCGCATCTTATGCAAGGCCCAAGATTTTTCCAGCGTCACAAAGGGGCAGGGCGAGGAATATCCTGAGGCAAACGAGGAAACTGCACATGGAAGCCGCCGCCATCGAAACTTCGCCCGAGCCGCGCCGGCGCGAACGCGGCGGGCGCAGTGCGCGGCGCGACCAGCGCTCGCATGGCAGCCAGGGGCTAGGCCGCCCGTTCATCGTGCGCAACATCCCGACCTACGATGTGCTGTCGGACGAAAATCTCGTCCGTATCGAGCGGACTGCGGACCGCATCCTTGCCGAGATCGGCATCGAGTTCCGCGACGATCCGGCCTCGATCGCGCACTGGAAGCGGGCAGGGGCCAAGGTCGACGGTGTGCTGGTGAAGTTCGAGCCGGGCATGCTGCGCGAGATCCTGAAGACCGCGCCTTCGACGTTCACGCAGCACGCACGCAACCCGGCGAAGTCGGTCGAGATCGGCGGCAAGAGCGTCGTGTTCTCGCCGGCCTATGGCTCGCCCTTCGTGATGGACCTCGACAAGGGTCGGCGCTACGGCACGATCGAGGATTTCCGCAACTTCATCAAGCTCGCGCAATCGTCGCCCTGGCTGCACCATTCCGGCGGCACGATCTGCGAGCCGGTCGACGTGCCGGTCAACAAGCGCCACCTCGACATGGTCTACAGCCACATCCGCTATTCCGACCGCGCCTTTATGGGCTCGGTGACGGCGGAGAGCCGCGCCGAGGATTCGATCGACATGGCGCGCGTCCTCTTCGGCGAAAAGTTCGTGGACCAGAACTGCGTCATCCTCGGCAACGTCAATGTCAACTCGCCGCTGGTATGGGACGCCACCATGACATTGTCGTTGCGCGCCTATGCGCGGGCCAACCAGGCGGCGGTGATCGTACCCTTCATCCTCGGCGGCGCCATGGGACCGGTCACCAACGCCGGCGCGATCGCGCAGTCGCTTGCCGAGACCATGGCGGGCTGCGCACTCACTCAGCTCGAGCGGCCGGGCGCGCCCGTGATCTTCGGCAATTTCCTGTCGTCGATGTCGCTGCGCTCGGGCTCGCCGACCTTCGGCACGCCTGAGCCGGCGATCGGCTCCATGGTGATCGGCCAGCTGGCGCGCCGGCTCAACCTGCCGCTGCGCTGCTCCGGCAATTTCACGACCTCGAAGCTGCCGGACGCGCATGCAATGAACGAAGGGACGGTATCCATGCTCGCCGCGGTTCACTGCGGCGCCAACTTCATCCTGCACTCGGCCGGCTTCCTCGATGGGCTGCTGTCGATGTCCTACGAGAAATTCATGATGGATGCCGACTTCTGCGGCGCGCTGCATACCTATCTCGACGGCATCAAGATCGACGATAACCAGCTGGCGCTCGACGCCTTCCGCGAGGTCGGGCCGGGCAGCCATTTCTTCGGCTGCGCCCACACGATGGCGAATTACGAGACGGCGTTCTGGGATTCCGAGATCGCCGACAACGAGCCGTTCGAGAAATGGGAGGCGGCGGGCTCGGACGACGCGGCCGTCCGCGCCAACCGCAAATGGAAGAAGGTGCTGGCGGAGTACCAGGCGCCGCCGCTCGACGAAGCGATAGACGAGGCGCTCATCGACTTCATGGACCGGAAAAAAGCCGCTATGGCGGATGCGTGGTACTGAGGTCTTCTCACCACGTTTGGGGGTTCCATGAAACTGCTGCCGACCTTGTTTGCTTTCGCCCTGCTCGCGCCCGCTCCCGCTCTTGCGGGGCCGGCCTCCGACGCCATCCGCTTCTTCTATGACGAGCCGACCTTCGAGCCCGATCCTTCGGTGCGCGATCACTTTGTAGACCCTGCCAAAACCCAGTTCGAGCGCAACGATGCGATGGCGAGCGGAGGCGATGCCGGCTGCATCGACTGGGTCTTGGCAATCGACGGGCAGGACTTTGACGAGGCCACGCTGAAGAAGACGCTGAAGCTCGACGAGACGGTGAACGGCGACGGGGCGCAAGTGACCGCGACCTTCACGCTGTTTCCTACCGGCGAGAAAAGCGATCGCGAGATCGTCTGGTCGCTGAAGCAGGTGGACGGCGAGTGGAAGGTCTCCGACATTGAATCGAAGACCAACGACTGGAAGCTCAGCGAGCTCGACTGCCAATGAGAACGGCGCTCGCCCCCGGCTGTATCGCGGCTGTGTTGCTCCTCGCTGGATCAGGCACCGCGTTTGCCGGCGAGGCGAGCGACGCTGTGAAGCCGTTCTACGACCGTCCGGGTTTGGAGCTCGATCCGGCCGAGCGCGGTCGCTTTGTCGATCCCGCCAAGGCGGTCCTCGACCAGAACGACGCGATCAAGGCCAGCGGCGAGGGTGGAGGCTGTCTGGATCCCTCCCTGCCGTTCGACGATAGCGACTACGATCCTGCCGAGGTGGCGAAGTCGCTGAAGCTCGCCGAAAGCGTGAGCGGCGACCGGGCGAAGGTCGAGGCGACGTTCAACGTCGCCGACGGTATCGCGCGCCTGGAATGGAAACTAAGCAAGGTCGATAACACCTGGAAAGTCGCCGACATCGTGTCGATGAGCAAGGACTGGGCGCTCAGCCAGTTCAATTGCGAGTGACGAGCAGCGAGCGTGGAAGGCGATGATCACCCACTTCAGGGTTACGCACGTCAACATCCCTCTCGACGCTGTGCTGGTGGGCGCCGGCTCTTTACGGCGGCGCTTCATCGAGGATTAGTGCTGATTGTGCCGATGGCCCGTAGCCGCAGTTCAGCCCCGTCCCCGGTACGGCGCCACCCCCGTCTCCGGCAGCCAGGCGTCCTTCGGCGGAGCGCCGGTCTGCCAGAACACGTCGATCGGGATGCCGCCGCGCGGATACCAGTAGCCGGCGATCCTGAGCCACAGCGGCTTGGTCGCCTCGACGACGCGCCGCGCGATCATCACGGTGCACTCCTCATGGAATGCGCCATGGTTGCGGAACGCGGTCAGGAACAGCTTCAGCGACTTCGATTCCACCAGCAGGGCGTCCGGCGCGTAGTCGATCACGATATGCGCGAAATCGGGCTGGCCGGTCGCCGGGCAGAGCGAGGTGAATTCCGGGCAGGCGAAGCGCACGATCGCCGGCGGGCCGTCGCCGCGCGTATAGGGCACGGCTTCCAGCACGGCTTCTTCAGGGCTCTTCGGCGCCTCGACGTGCTTGCCGAGCTGGGTGAGGTTTTTCGTTTCGGTCATGGGTTTGTCTTTCGGGTCACATTCGTTGGCCCGCATATAATGGAATCGCGATGAGCAGCAACGATCCGCTCCTGCAGCCCTACCGGCTGAAGCACCTGACGATGAAGAACCGCGTCATGTCGACCAGCCACGAGCCGTTCTATTCCGAAGACGGCATGCCGAAGGAGCGCTACCGTCTCTACCACGCGGAGAAGGCGAGAGGCGGCATGGCGCTGACCATGACGGCCGGCTCGGCGATTGTGGCGCGCGACAGCCCGGCGGCGTTCGGCAACCTTCAGGCCTATCGCGACGAGATCGTCTCGTGGCTGAGGGAATTGGCGGATGCCTGTCACGAGCACGACTGCAAGGTGATGATCCAGCTCACCCATCTAGGCCGCCGCACCGGCTGGAACAAGGCGGACTGGCTGCCGGTCCTTTCGGCTTCGCCGGTGCGCGAGCCGGCGCACCGCTCCTTCCCCAAGGAGGCGGAAGACTGGGACATCGAGCGGATCATTGCGGACTATGCGAGTGCAGCCCAGCGCATGCAGGCGGCCGGCCTCGACGGCATCGAGTTCGAGGCCTACGGCCATTTGATGGATGGCTTCTGGTCGCCGGCCACCAACCAGCGCAGCGACGAATATGGCGGCTCGCTCGACAACCGGCTGCGTTTCTCGTTCCGGGTCATCGATGCAGTGCGCAAGGCGGTCGGCCCCGATTTCATCGTCGGCATGCGCATGGTCGCAGACGAGGATTTCGACAAGGGGCTGTCGAAGGAGGAGGGGGTCGAAATCGCCCGCCGCTTTGCCTCGTCCGGCAAGGTCGATTTCCTGAACATCATCCGCGGCTCGATCGAGACCGACGCGGCGTTGACCAACGTCATCCCGATCACCGGTATGCGCTCGGCTCCGCATCTCGACTTCGCCGGCGAGGTGAGGGCGGCGACGAAATTCCCGGTCTTCCACGCTGCACGCATTGGCGACGTCGCCACCGCCCGGCACGCGATCGCGACTGGCAAGCTCGATATGGTCGGAATGACACGCCCGCACATCGCCGATCCTCACATCGTTGCCAAGGTGATGGCGGGGGAGGAGCATCGGATCCGGCCATGCGTCGGCGCGACCTACTGCCTCGACCGCATCTACGAGGGTAACGAGGCGCTCTGCATCCACAACGCCGCGACTGGCCGCGAGGCGACGATCCCGCATGTGATCGCCAGAAGCGACGGACCGCTGAGGAAGGTGGTCGTGGTCGGCGCCGGCGCAGCCGGGCTGGAAGCGGCACGCGTCGCCGCGGAACGCGGCCATTCGGTCACAGTGCTGGAAGCCGCCTCGCAAGCCGGCGGGCAGGTGCGTCTCGCCGCGCAGAGCCCGAGGCGCAAGGAACTGATCGGGATCGTCGACTGGCGGCTTGCCGAGCTGGAGCGGCTCGGCGTCGAGATTCGCTACGACATCTGGGCAGAGAAGGAGGACCTTCTGGCACTCTCGCCCGAAATTGTCGTCGTTGCCACCGGCGGCCTGCCGCAGAACCCGCCGCTCGACGCCGGCGGCGATCTCGTCACGTCGAGCTGGGACATCATCTCGGGCGCCGTCAAGCCGGCCGAGAACGTGCTGCTCTACGACGACAATGGCAGCCATCAGGGTATGACCGCAGCCGAGATGATTGCCAATGCCGGCTCGAAGCTGGAGCTCATCTCGCCCGAGCGCTTCTTCGCGCCGGAGATGGGCGGCATGAACCACGTGCCCTACATGCGCGCCTTCCATGAGAAGGGGGTGAGGATCACCATCAACACGCGGGTGACGTCGGTGCGCCGCGACGGCAACCAGCTGATCGCGACGCTCGGTTCGGATTTTGCGAACGGTTGGAGCGAGGAGCGGCGCGTTGACCAGGTCGTGGTCGAGCACGGCACTGCGCCGCTCGACGAGCTCTATTTCGCGCTGAAGCCGCTGTCGAAGAATGGCGGCGCGGTCGACTACGTCGGGTTGGTCGAAGGCGGCGGCATCTTTCCCGAGACCATGCCGGAGGCGTCCTTCACCCTGTTCCGCATCGGCGACGCGGTCGCCGCGCGCAACATCCATGCGGCAGTTTACGATGGTATCAGGTTCGCGATGCGAATTTGATGTGACGCACGCCTCGACCTGCGTGAAAATGCTCAAAGACCGAGCGCTTCGGTCACAAGCCGCTTCAACTCACCGCGGAGTTCGTCGCGAATGCGGCCATATCCGCGACGCGCGATACGGTTGCTGAGCTCGAACGGATCCTTCTCCAGGTCATAAAGCTCGTCGAGCTCGTTGGCACGCCCGCGGTTCACCCAGTGGATAAGCTTGTGCCGGTCGGTGCGAACCGCCTTGTAGCTCATCCCGACCAGCCAGGGCAGCGCGTTTTCGGCCCAGTATTCGACCAGGAAGGATTTTCGCCAGCCGGAACGTTTGCCGTCGAGCAGAGGCAGCAGCGAGCGTCCCTGAATTTGCGGCCCTGGCTGCCCGCCCGCCAAGGCGAGCAGCGTCGGCGCGATGTCCTGGCAGATGACGAGGTCGTTGATGCGTGTTCCCGCCTTCGCCCTGCGCGGATAGCGCAACAGGAACGGCGATCGGATACCCTCCTCATAAGCGAAGCGTCGTTCAGGCCCGAGGCCGTGTTCGCCGAAGAAGTAGCCATTGTCGCCGAGAAAGAGGATGAGCGTGTCGTCGAGTTGACCGCTGCGATCGAGCGCGTCGAAGATCATGCCGATGCCTTCATCGACCGCCGCCATCATGCGGGCGCGCTGGCGGATCTCCTTCTGCGTGCCAGCGCCGATTGCGGCCAGAACATTACGCGAGCGCTCGTTCGATTTCAGCTCGAACGCCTCCGCCCACGCTGGCTTGGCCTTCGTCACCTCGGCAGGGGACAACATGTTCGGCTTCTTCGGGAAGACAGCATCCTGATAGAGATGCCTGTGGCGCTCGGCGGCTATGTAGCCTCCGAACCTGGTCATATCGAGCGTGCCGTCGGCGGCCTGGTGCGCGTCGGGATGCACTGCCTTGTGGGCAAGAAAGAGCGACCAGGGCCGGTCGACCTTTTCGGAAACAAACTCCACCGCCAGCGAATTCGTGATGTCGGTTATGTACCCCGTGTGCTCGATGTATCGGCCGTTGTGGTTGAGCCTTGGATTGACGATTTGTCCGTGCCCGTCATAGCTCACCCAGAGGTCATAACCCGGTCGCGGCATGCCGTCGTTGCCCATATGCCACTTGCCGATGTGGCCGGTCCGGTACCCGAGTTTCTTGAGCTCGAGATGATAGTTCGCCAGTCGATGGCTCATCGCGTCGCGGGCCACGTTGTCGATGATGCCGTGACGGCTCGCATACTGGCCGGTCAGGATCGAGGCGCGGTTCGGAGAGCAGATCGGCGTGGTGTGGAAGGCGCGCTCGAAGAGCACGCCTTCGGCCGCCAGCCGGTCGATGTGCGGCGTCTTCATGAAGGGATGGCCGCCGGCGCCAAACTCGTCGTGGCGCAGGTCGTCGACAAGGACAACGAGGAGATTGGGCCTCTTCATGCCATCAGCGAGTGGCGCCTACTTCATCGCCGCGGTGACGAAGTCGCCGGTCTTAGCGATCAACTTGTCGACGGTCTCGGCGTTTTCGAAGGCGTTGAAGACATGGTCCATCGGCCACACGAGAAGTTCCTCAGGGCCGTCGTGATAGCCGAGCAGGACCTCGCCCGCCGCCGGTTGCGGGAAGACGGTCTCATCCTTGCTGCCGACCGCGACCAGCAGCGGCCCATGGTATTTGGTGATCTCGGCGGCCGGATCGATCTTGAACAGGCTCTCGAAGAAGCCGGTCCTCAGAGAGACGTCCGCGCCCCAGGGCAGTTTGCCGGTCACCGGTTCGCCGCCGCTGGCCAGTCCTTTCCTGACGAAGTCGGGTCCCATCAGGAAGGTGAGCGAGCTCGCCATGTTGGTTGCCGGCGCCCACAGGGTGACAGACGTCAGCGGGTGGGTCGTCCGCCCCGCCACAGTCGCACCGACGGCGCCGCCCATGCTCCACCCGACGACAGCCATTTTTGCCTTGTCGACCTCGCCGTCGGCTGCAAGGAAGTCTAGCGCGGCGAGCGCGTCCTTCACTTGCCCGTCGAGCGTGGTGTCCTCGTATGTGCCGTCGCTGTCGCCGCTGCCGCGGAAATCGATCCGCAGGCTGGCAACACCCTTGTCTGCCCAAGTGCGCGCCGCGCGCCTGAAGATGCCCTCCTTGACCGCGGGGATTTCGAGTTCGTCGCGACTGCCAGTGAAGCCGTGCAGCAAGAGAATGACCGGCGGATTGGCAACGCCGTCAGGCAGCGCCAGCGTGCCGACGACCTTCTGGCCGTCGACCGCGAAGTCGATCGTCTTTTCAGCGGCTTGTACGGCCGCGCTGTATCCCATCATGAGAGTGAATGCGAGCAGAGTGGACGCAGCTTGATGCTTCGACATAACATGGCCCTCGGAGCAGACCCCCACCGCAGCGTATCATCAGCCGTTCCCGGCACAAGTTCGACCAGGCCCGCGATCGTACTCGTCGTCACGAATTGACCGCCGCCTGGCCTTGCCACATGTTTGAGCTTACGTCCGCATGGGAGGAGACCGGCATGGCCTACGCGCGCGTCAACGGCATCGTTCTCCACCACGCGGTGTGCGGAAGCAGGGAGGCGCCGCCGCTGGTCTTCATCAATTCGCTCGGCACCAGCCTCGGTATCTGGGACGAGGTCGCGGAGAAGCTCGGTGTCCGCTACTGGATCGTGCGCTACGACAAGCGCGGCCACGGCCTCTCGGAAGCAACGCCGCCGCCTTACGCGCTTACCGATCACGTCGCCGACCTGGTCGGGCTACTCGACCACCTGAAGATCGAACGCGCCGCAATCGTCGGGCTTTCCGTCGGCGGCCTGATCGCCCAGGGGCTGGTCGCGCTGCACCCCGAACGCGTGGCGGCTCTGGTGCTCTCCGATACCGCCCACAAGATCGGCACGCGCGAGGGCTGGGACGATCGCATCGACCTGGTCGCGCGCAAGGGGCTCGAGGCAATCGCCGACGACATCATGCCGCGCTGGTTCACGCCGGCCTTCCGCAAGCCCGACAATGCTGCCTACGCCGGCTATCGCACGATGTTCCTGCGCAGCCCGGTCGATGGATATGTCGGCACCTGTGCCGCCCTGCGCGACGCCGACCTCACCGAGTCCACGCGCGCGCTGACCCTTCCCACCCTCTGCATCGTCGGCGAGCATGACGGCTCGACGCCGCCCGACCTGGTGCGCTCGACGGCGAGCCTCATCCGCAACGCCGAGTTCCGGGTCATCGCCGGCGCCGGCCATATACCGTGTGTCGAGCAGCCCGACGCTGTGGCCGGACTGATCGGCGGGTTTTTGAAGGGCGCGCATTACGGGTAGCGCACGGATGGGCCAGCCGGATCCTCGGGCGCACCTCAGCAACGACGTGAAGCGCAAAATTCATTTCATCGCAATCGCTTGGCAGGAAATTCCGTACTTGTACCTGAGGGTTGCACGGCGCTAACATCGCGTTCGCGCGAGGGCGTGAAAACATCCGCGCAAGGGCGAGGGAAAGACATGACCGAATTCACACCATTCCAATCGCTGCTCGGCGGCGCCCTCATAGGACTGTCGGCGGTGCTGCTGATGGCGCTGCACTGCCGCATCGCGGGGATGACCGGCATCCTGTCCGGGGTCATCCCGCCGCTGGTGCCTGACTGGCAATGGCGCGCCGCATTCCTCGTCGGATCGGTCGTCGCGCCGCTCGCCTATCTCTTTGCCGGCGGGCACATCGCCTTCAGTGTCCCGGTGTCGACTTCAGCGCTGGTCGTCGGCGGGCTGCTCGTTGGGGTCGGCGTCCATTTCGGCAATGGCTGCCCGAGCGGCCACGGCATTTGCGGGCTCTCGCGGCTCTCGCCGCGCTCGCTGGCCGCAGTGCTCACCTTCATGGCGACGGCCTTTGTTACCGTCTTCGTCACCCGTCACCTGTTGGGAGCCTGAGACATGAACAAGCTCGTCTCGGCCTTCCTGATCGGCGCTGTGTTCGGCTTCGGCATCGCCATTGCCGGCATGATCAATCCGGCCAAGGTGTTCAACTTCTTCGACGTCGCCGGCAACTGGGATCCGAGCCTCGCCTTCGTCATGGGCGGCGGGCTGGCCGTTGCCTTCGTTGGCTACCGCCTTTTGTTCGCCAGCCGGCAGAGGCCTGTGCTCGGGTCGGAGTTCGCTATGCCGGTGCGCACACACATCGACGCGGAGCTCATCGGCGGCGCCGCGATCTTCGGCGTGGGCTGGGGCATCGCCGGTTTCTGTCCCGGCGGCGCGGTGCCGGCGTTGGGGCTGGGATACTCCGAGACGGTGATCTTCATCGCTGCGATGGTCGCCGGGATCGTTGTCGCGCGCGGGATCAGGACGGTGCTGCCGCTGCCGGCCACGGCCTAGACCCGGGAGGTTGCTCCGATCCCGGGCAAGTGGCATGAGAGGGACAATGCCGCAAAGCCTCCGCGAGGACCGCCATGGAATTCCGCAAAATCAACGACGACTATTCCGTTTCGCCGCAGATCGTTCCCGAGGACATCGCCGCCATCAAGGCTGCCGGCTTCAGGAGCATCATCTGCAACCGGCCGGACGACGAGCAGCCGGGACAGCCGACGGCGCAGGAGATCGCCGTCGCCGCCGCTGCTGCCGACCTCATCTTCAAGCACATCCCGTTTACCAGCGGCCAGATGACGCCAGATGACGTTCAGAAGATGGTCGAGGCGCTGGACGAAATCCCTGGACCGGTCTTTGCCTACTGCCGCTCGGGCGCGCGCTCGACCAACGTCTATGCGGCGGCGAAGGAAGCGAAGGGCTGACGCTCAGTCGAGCGGCAGCGCCGCCGTCTCCTTCAGCGTCTCCAGCACGATCGCCGTCTTCACGTGCTGCACGGATTCGTGCGGCAGGAGCACGTCGTTGACGAAGTGGGACAGCGATTTCAGGTCCGGCGTCACCACCTTCAATATGTAGTCCATCTCGCCGGTGAGCGCGTGCGCCTCCTGCACCTCGGGCAGTCGCGAGACGAGGTCGGCGAAACGGCGGGCGTTGTCGCGGTTGTGGGTGGCGAGCGTCACGGTCACCATGTTGGTCAGCGGGAAGCCGAGCCGGTCGCGGTCGAGCACCGCGCGGTAGCCGCGGATCAGGCCTTCCTCCTCCAGCCGCTGCCGGCGCCGTGAGCATTGCGACGGCGACAGGTTGATCCGCTCCGCCAATTCGCCGTTGGTGAGGCGCCCATCCTCCTGCAGAAGCGACAGTATCTTGCGGTCGAACCCGTCGATCTGCTCGACCATGGCGACATCTCGCTCTGTCGTGCACGAATTGTGCATAAGACCATCATATTGCAGCGTGGATTGCAAGCCCGGCGCGCGACTTGTGCGCTATGATCTCCCGAAATGACGGCACGCACCCGACGCGCTGCCGATGGAGGTTAGCAGCATGGGTCCGTTCCCGCACGACGCGCCGCCCGCGAAGATCGGCAAGGCCAATCCGGCCGGCACCGACGGCTTCGAGTTCGTCGAGTTCGCCCATCCCGAGCCGCAGAAGCTGGCCGAGCTCTTCCAGCGCATGGGCTATACGAAGGTCGCGAAACATCGCATCAAGGACATCACCGTCTGGCGGCAAGGCGATATCAGCTACGTGCTCAACGCCGAGCCCGGCTCGCATGCGATGCGCTTCGTCGAGGAGCACGGGCCTTGCGCGCCGTCGATGGCGTGGCGCGTGGTCGATGCGAAACACGCCTTCGAGCATGCGGTGTCGAAGGGCGCAGAGCCTTACGAAGGTGACGATAAGGCGCTCGACGTCCCCGCGATTGTCGGCATCGGCGGCTCGCTGCTCTATTTCGTGGACAAATATGGCGAGAAGGGCTCGGCCTACGACGCCGAGTTCGAGTGGCTCGGCGAGCACGATCCGAAGCCTAGGGGTGTCGGCTTTTACTATCTCGACCACCTCACCCACAACGTCTATCGCGGCAACATGGACAAGTGGTGGGCGTTCTACCGCGAGCTGTTCGGCTTCAAGCAGATCCACTATTTCGACATCGATGGCCGCATCACCGGCCTGGTCAGCCGCGCCATCACCTCGCCCTGCGGCAAGATCCGCATTCCGCTGAACGAGTCCAAGGACGAGACCAGCCAGATCGCCGAATATCTCAAGAAGTACCGGGGTGAGGGCATCCAGCACATCGCGGTCGCTACCGAGGCGATCTACGATGCGACCGACCGGCTCGCGGCGAACGGCCTGAAATTCATGCCCGGCCCGCCCGACACCTATTACGAGATGTCGCACGAACGTGTGAGCGGCCATGACGAACCGATCGAGCGCATGAAGCAGCACGGCATCCTGATCGACGGCGAAGGCGTCGTCGACGGTGGTATGACGAAAATCCTGCTGCAGATATTCTCCAAGACGGTGATCGGACCGATCTTCTTCGAGTTCATCCAGCGGAAGGGCGACGAAGGGTTCGGCGAAGGCAACTTCCGCGCCCTGTTCGAGTCGATCGAGGAAGATCAGGTCAGGCGGGGCGTTCTTAAGGTGCAGGCGGCGGAGTAAGGGCGCGCCGTAAAGCAAATTGAGCTTGGCAGCGATCGAATTATGACCTAAATTATGGTCATAAGGATGACTGCCATGAACATGTCTGTCGCCGAAGCCAAGGCAAAATTCTCGGAACTGGTCAAGCGCGCCGAAGGTGGCGAAGAGATCGCCGTTACGCGCCACGGTAAAGTCGTAGCGCGCCTTGTGCCCCCCGCGACCACTCCTAAGAAGCCGCCTCTACTCGGTGCGCTGAAGGGCAAGATCTGGATCGCAGACGACTTCGACGAGCCGTTGGAGGAATTCAAGGAGTATAGGGAGTGAGTGGAGACCGAGTTCTCCTGGACACCCACATTCTCCTTTGGATCCTTGACCAAGCGGACAGGCTCTCACACCATCATCGAACGATCCTGGCCGAAGACCCGATCCTGGTGGTCAGTGCGGTGTCCATCTGGGAAATCGCCATCAAGAGCACGCTGGGAAAGCTCGCTGTCAAAGGCGATGTTCTCGAGGCGATCCGTTCGCGGAATGCTGAGTTCTTGTCGATCACGCCCGAGCACGCAGCATACGTCGCGCGCGTTCCTCGTCTTCATGGAGACCCGTTCGATCGATTGCTCGTGGCGCAAGCCATTTGCGAAGGCTTGCCACTGATGTCGGTCGACTCTCGGTTGCAGGAATACGGGGTCGAGATCGTCTGAGGCATCAAAACCCCAACCGCCTGACTTCCTCCCGCCTGAACTTGAGATCGAAGTTGAGGAAAAACTCGTCGAGCTGTGGCGGCTTCACCGAGGTACCCGACAACATCGAGTGCACCTGGCCGCGGTGATGGATCTGGTGCAGGAAGAGATGAGCTAGCAGGTCGCCGATCCGCTCGGGGATCTGCCCATCGTCGCCGCGGTCGGTCGGGACGCGCCGGTCCAGATCCGCAGCATCCAGACTCCGGCAACAGGCAATCAGCTTCTCGTCTTGCGCCTCCTGGGCATCGGCCAGCTTCGCCGGATCGTCGAAGTCGGTGAACGTGTCGAACACGCGCAGCCCGACGCCGCCTTCGACCAGCATGTCGTGGTAGTAGATGTCGACCGAGAGGATGTGGTTGAGCGTCGCGCGGATCGACGGGAAGAAGCTCGTGCGCTCGGCCTCGAACTCGCCGGGCTTCAACGCCAGCACCGCGCGGTGGAGCCGGTCGTTCGACCAGCGATTGTTCTCGGCCATGCGGATGTTGTGCTCGACTAGGTCCATCGGTCGCTTCTCAACTGCGGCTCCAGAACAGCACTGCCGCGAGGCCGACGAAGCCGAGAAGGTTGAGCAGCAGCATCACGTTCATGCGACGCCTCAGCGCCTGCGTCTCGGGATCGCGCGCGACGTTGAGGTTGGTCACCGTGTGAAACATCAGCGCATTGCGCGGCAGACCGGAGTTGTTGGCGAGGCCGGGCGAACGCGCCTCGATCCGGTACGAGAGCCGGATCGCCGTGATGAAGACCGCCACCATGACGATGCCCCAGACGCCGGCGAGCCAATAGAAACTCCCCTCCATGCCTTTCAGCCTCCGATCGGAACGACCAGCCCGTCGCGACCGATCGTGAGCTCACCTTGCCAGCTTTCTCGCACGGCCGCGACCCAGTGGCTGTCAGCAATCTCGTGGTCGTCGGCGGGGATGAGATGGTTGAGCACGAGATGATCGACGCCTGCTGCCGCCGCGATCCTGCCTGCATCAGCGGCAAGCGTGTGGCTGGCGTAGAGATGCTCCCTGAGCCGCGCGCCGTTGCCGGTCCTGGCGACAAGGCGGTCGATGCCCTCTTCCAGCATCGCCTCGTGGATCAGGATGTCGGCGTCGCGCGCGAAATCGGCCAGCGGCAGGAAGTAGGCAGTGTCGGCCGAAAAGACGATGCTTCGACCGCGATGCTCGAAGCGCAGAGCGAAGCATTCCGTGACCGGCGGATGGTCGACCCGCAAAGCCATTACCTTGAGACCATCGTCCTCCGTGACCGTTCCTTCCGAGAATTCCGCAAGCTCCACCAACTCGCGCACGTCCGGCCGGCCTTCGTCGGCGATGCGGGTCTCGATGTCGAACTCCATCGCCCGGCAGAAGTGCTCCCAAGAGTGGCCGGTGCCCGCCGGACCGAAGACCTTCACCGGCGTCGCCAGGCCGGCGGTCCAAGCCGTGTGCAAAAGCGGGCCGAGCTCGATCACGTGGTCGGAATGGAGATGCGTGACGAACACCGCATCCAGCAATTTCAGGCTAACGCCGGCATCGACGATGCCGCGCGTCACGCCAAGCCCGCAATCGACGACGATCGACTTGCCGCCGAGCTCGAGCAGCGACGAGGTCGGTGATGGCCCACCCGGCCGGATCGCCGGTCCGCCCTTGGTGCCGAGCAGAACGAGGCGGTCGCTCATGGGTGCCTTTCCGCTCACGACCACGTCCTGAGGCAGGTGGCGTCTCGCAGAGCCGCGACCTTCTCCACCGCAGCCGCCCTGGCCAACCGTTTCTCCAGCGTGGCCATCGGCATCACGAACGCCGACGAATAGCCGCCCACTACCAGTCCATGACCACCTTGCCGGAGTTCCCGCTTTTCATCGCCTCGAAGCCGGAGATGTAGTCGTCGATGCCGATGCGGTGGGTGATGAGCCCGCTCACGTCGAGCGGCCCCTGCACCAGCGCGATCATCTTGTACCAGGTCTCGAACATCTCGCGGCCGTAGATGCCTTTGAGTGTCAGCATCTTGAAGATGACCTTGTTCCAGTCGATCTCGAAGGCCATCGGCGAGATGCCCAGGATGGCGATCTTGCCGCCATTGTTCATGGTGTCGATCATGTCGCGGAAGGCGGCGGCCGAGCCCGACATCTCCAGCCCGACGTCGAACCCTTCCTTCATGCCTTCCTCGCGCATCACGTCGCGCAGCTTTTCCTTCGTCACGTCGACGACGTGATGGACGCCGAGCTTCCTCGCCAGCGCCAGCCGCGTCGGGTTGATGTCGGTGATCACCACCTTGCGCGCGCCGACCACCTGCGCGACCAGCGCGCCCATGATGCCGATCGGCCCGGCGCCGGTGACCAGCACGTCCTCGCCGACCAGGTCGAAGGAAAGGGCAGTGTGCACGGCGTTACCCAGCGGATCGAAGATCGCAGCGATCTCGTCGGGCACGTCGTCGGGGATCGGCACGACATTGTGCTGCGGGATCGCGACGTATTCACCGAAAGCGCCTGGCCGGTTGACGCCGACGCCTAGCGTGTTGCGGCAGAGATGCCCGCGCCCGGCCCTGCAGTTCCTGCAGTGGCCGCAGACGATGTGGCCTTCGCCCGAAACGCGCTGGCCGACCTTGTATTCCTTCACGGCTGCACCGAAATCGGCGACCGTCCCGACGAACTCATGGCCGGTCACCATCGGCACCGGCACGGTCTTCTGCGCCCACTGGTCCCAGTTGTAGATGTGGACGTCGGTGCCGCAGATCGCGATCTTCTTCACCTTGATCAGCACGTCGGTGGGGCCGATCTCGGGGATGGGCACCTGTTCCATCCAGATGCCCGGCTCGGGTTTCGCCTTCACCAGCGCGCGCATCATGTTGGACATTTCGAGCTCCCTGGCGAGGTCGGCGCGCGTCGCGCCCCCCTCTGTCCTGCCGGACATCTCCCCCTCATGGGGGGAGATTGGCTGTCATCTGTGGTTTCGCCAATCGTCCGCATTGCCGGAAGAAGAGCCAGCAAAGCGGTAGGCCAATCTCCCCCCTTGAGGGGGAGATGTCCGGCAGGACAGAGGGGGGCGATGCCGAGCGCCTGCATATCAGGAGACCACGCCCAATTCCTTGCCAACCCCTATGAACGCCACCACCGCGCGATCTATGTCCTGAGCCGAGTGCGCCGCCGACATCTGCGTGCGGATGCGCGCCTGGCCTTTCGGCACGACGGGGAAGGAAAATCCGATCACGTAGATGCCGCGCTCCAGCATCTTTGCCGCCATCTGCTGGGCGAGCGCTGCGTCGCCAAGCATGACCGGGATGATCGGATGGCCGGCGCCGGCAAGCGTGAATCCTGCCTTCGTCATCTCTTCGCGGAACCGTGCCGCATTGGTGTAGAGCCGCTCGCGCAGCGCATTGCCGTTCTCGATCAGGTCGAACACCTTCAGCGACGCCGCGGCGATGACGGGCGCGAGCGTGTTGGAGAAGAGATAGGGACGCGAGCGCTGGCGCAGCCAGTCAACCACCTTCGCCTTGCCTGACGTGTAGCCGCCCGACGCACCGCCGAGCGCTTTGCCGAGCGTGCCGGTGATGATGTCGATGCGCCCCTCGACCCCGCAATGCTCAGGCGAGCCGCGCCCGTGCTTGCCGACGAAGCCCACCGCATGGCTGTCGTCGACCATCACCATCGCGCCGTACTTTTCCGCGAGGTCGCAGATGCCTTTGAGATTGGCGATGATGCCGTCCATGGAGAACACGCCGTCGGTGGCGATCAGCCGAAACCGGGCATCGGACGCCTCCTTCAGCTTCGCCTCGAGGTCGGCCATGTCGTTGTTGGCGTAGCGGTAGCGCCGCGCCTTGGAAAGCCGCACGCCGTCGATGATCGAGGCGTGGTTCAGCGCATCCGAGATGATCGCGTCCTCCTCGGACAGCAGCGTCTCGAACAGCCCGCCATTGGCGTCGAAGCAGGAGGAATAGAGGATAGTGTCCTCCATCCCGAGGAACGCCGAGATCTTCGCCTCGAGCGCCTTGTGCTCCTCCTGAGTGCCGCAGATGAAACGCACCGACGCCATGCCGTAGCCATAGCGGTCGAGCGCGGCCTTTCCCGCCTCGCGCAACTCCTCGTTGTCGGCGAGGCCGAGATAGTTGTTGGCGCAGAAGTTGAGCACCTTCCGCCCGGCCACCTCGATCTCGGCCGACTGGGTCGATGTGATCACGCGCTCGGACTTGTAGAGACCGGCGGATTTCAGCCCGTCGAGCTCGGCGGAGAGGTGGGAGAGGAAGGCTTGTGTCATGGCTCTACTCTTCCCCCACGCCGGTCGAATGTCTTGCGCGAAAGCGACCCTTGCTCAGAAAAACGCCTGCAGCCCGGTCTGCGCCCGGCCGAGGATTAGCGCGTGCACGTCATGCGTGCCCTCATAGGTGTTGACCGTCTCCAGGTTCTGGGCGTGGCGCATGACGTGATAGCCGATCTGGATGCCGTTGCCGCCGTGCATGTCGCGAGCCTGGCGCGCAATGTCGAGCGCCTTGCCGCAATTGTTGCGCTTCACCAGGCTGATCATCTCCGGCGCGAACTTGCCTTCGTCCATCAGCCGCCCGACACGCAGCGAGCCTTGCAGCCCGAGCGCGATCTCGGTCTGCATGTCTGCGAGCTTCTTCTGGAAGAGCTGCGTCGCCGCCAGCGGCTTGCCGAACTGCTTGCGATCGAGCCCGTATTGGCGGGCGCGGTGCCAGCAATCCTCCGCGGCACCCATGGCGCCCCAGGAGATACCGTAGCGGGCGCGGTTGAGGCAGCCGAAGGGTCCTTTCAGGCCGGAGACGTTGGGCAGCAGCGCATCTTCGCCGACCTCGACGTTTTCCATCACAACCTCGCCGGTGATCGAGGCGCGTAGCGAGAGCTTGCCGCCGATTTTCGGCGCTGACAGGCCCTTCATGCCCTTTTCCAGGACAAAGCCCCGGATCTGGTTGTCATGTGCGGCCGACTTCGCCCAGACCACGAACACGTCGGCGATCGGCGCGTTCGAGATCCACATCTTCGCGCCGTTGAGCCGATAGCCGCTCGCCGTCTTCTCGGCGCGCGTCTTCATGGCACCCGGATCGGAACCGGCGTCCGGCTCGGTCAGGCCGAAGCAGCCGATCCATTCGCCGCTCGCCAGCTTCGGCAGGTACCTTTTGCGCTGCTCCTCGGAGCCGTAGGCGTGGATCGGGAACATCACCAGCGACGACTGCACGCTCATCATCGAGCGATAACCGCTGTCGATCCGTTCCACTTCGCGCGCGACCAGCCCGTAGGTCACGTAGCCGGCGCCGAGCCCGCCATATTCCTCCGGGATGGTGATGCCGAGCAACCCGGCCTCGCCCATTTCGCGGAAGATCGAGGGATCGGTCTTCTCCTCGAGGTAGGCTTCCTCGACGCGCGGGGCGAGCTTGTCGGCGGCGAAAGTCGCCGCCGCGTCGCGGATCATGCGTTCGTCCTCGCTGAGCTGGTCCTCGATGAGAAACGGATCGTTCCAGACGAACGAGGCTGCCGCTGCAGGCTTGTGTCCGATGTTCATGGCGTCATCCCTGGGATCGAGAGCGTGGCGCTCTCTAGCGCGCTTGCGGCGACTGGTCAAAAGCCGCGTCTCCCACGATCGCCGCAATTTTACTGAAATGCGAAGTAACCGCGCCAGCCCGTGCTAACCATCGGTTGCGAAAGCCTGTGCCTCTGCGGCCTTCTTCCCGCGCGCTTCTCCCGAAATTAACCACTAGCCTCATAGCGTTGGTCCCAAGCGCCGGCACAAGGCGAACGAGAGAGCGGGCACAGGGGCAAGGCAGTGCAGCAACCAGCAAAGGCCGGGTCAGAGAAGCTGATCCTGCTGATCAAGAGCGCGTATTGGGTGGCGCTGCTCATCATCGCGGCGATGGCGATGGCGTCATATCTCTTGCTCCAGCAGATGATGGGAGCGCAGCAGCGCGACGAAGCGCTGGTGTCGCTGATCGCGGCGCAGAAGGCGCTGTCGCAGCGCGTCGTTTTCCTCGCCAATGCCGCCGACGACGCCAACCAACTCGACAAATCGGCGCTGATCGCCTCGCTGAAAGAGGCCACTGCCGCGTTCGAGAAGAACTACGACCAGCTGCTCGAGGAGACCGCGGCCGACCCGATGTCGCCGGCCAGGAACGAGCCGGGCACGGTCGAGAACGTGCTCTTCGCAAAACCTTTCCACCTCGACTATTTCTCGATGGGGCTGGCGGCCAATGGCTGGCGCTTCATCTCGGCGGTCGAGACCGACCTCGGCATGGACAAGGCCGGCAGCGGTTACCTCGCCGGCAAGGAGCGGGCGCAGCTCGACGAGACCGTAGCCAACGCCACGCTCGCCGGCTACGAGGCGCTCGGCAAGCGCATCGACTCGCTGGCCTCCGCCCGCCTCGACAAGATGCTCAGCGTGCACAGGACGCTGTTCTATGCGACGATCGGGATCATCGTGCTGGTCGCGCTGTTCATCTTCCGGCCGATGTCGCAGGTTATCCTGCGCCGCACCCACGAGCTCGTCGATGCGCGCAACTCGATGGCCTTCATCGCCATTCACGACGGGCTGACCGGCCTGCACAACCGCGCCTTCCTGACCGACCATTTCGACACGTTGCTTAAGTCCGCCCACCGGCGCGGAGAGCGGCTCGCCGTCATCCAGCTCGACCTCGACCGCTTCAAGCAGATCAACGACACGCTTGGCCATGCCGCCGGCGACTACGTGCTGGTCGTCACCGCACAGCGCATGCGCGAATCCTGCCGCGCATCCGATCTGTGCGTGCGCCTCGGCGGCGACGAGTTCGTCATGATCCTGTCCGGAGCCGGCAGCGGCGAGGACATCAACGGCGTCGCCAAGCGCATCCTGTCGCGCATCAACGAGCCGATCAGCTTCCAGGGTGCGACCGTCCTGCCGGGCGCGAGCGCCGGCATCGCCGTCTATCCGATCGACGCCGACAACGCCAAGGACCTCGTGGTCCATGCCGATCTGGCGCTCTACTCCGCCAAGAAGCTCGGCGGCGGCAACTATTCCTTCTTCTCTGAGGAACTGAGGCGCGAGCTCGAACACCGCAAGCAGCTCGAGCGTGACTTGAAGATCGCCATCGCCGACCGCTCGTTCAGCGTCTATTTCCAGCCGCAGGTCTCGCTCGCCAACGGTACGATTACCGGCGTCGAGGCGCTGGTGCGCTGGAAGCATCCCGAGCGCGGCATGATCTCACCCGGCGAGTTCATCCCGGTCGCCGAAAAGTCCGGCCTGATGGCGCAGATCGGCCGCATCATCGTCGACAAGGCGATCACGGAAGCCGCCGAATGGTACAAGGCCGGCATCTCCTTCGGGCGGCTGGCGATCAACGTGTCGGGCACCGAGCTGCGCGAGCCTGACTTCGACACCTTCCTCTTCGACGTGCTGGACCGCACCGGCCTGCCGCCGCAGAAGCTTTCGCTTGAGATCGTGGAATCCGTCATCCTCGATGATGAGAAGACCGGCATCGCCGGCAAGCTGAGGCTGATCCGCGCCGCCGGCATCCATCTCGAACTCGACGATTTCGGCACCGGCTATGCCTCGCTCAGCCACGTCAACCCGAACGAGATCGACCGCCTCAAGATCGACCGCCGGTTCGTCCAGAACATCAACCTCAACGGCGACAACTCGAAGATCGTCAAAGCGATCACCGAACTGGCGCGCGGCCTCGGCATCTCGATCATCGCCGAGGGCGCCGAGACCGAGGCCGAGCTCGACTCGCTGATGTCCATCGGCTGCGACCAGGTACAGGGCTACTCCATCGCCTTTCCGATGCCGGACGAGCAGGCGCGAACCTGGCTTGCCCAGCATGCCGGTCAGAAGAAGCCGCAGCTGCGGGTGGTCGAGGGGAAGAAGGCTTAGTCACCGGGCGGGCCGGCGCTCAGCAGACAGGCGGCGTCGATGTTCATGATTCTCGCCATGGCGCCATTCAACCTTTTGGCCTTCAGGGGCTACTCATGGCTGGCGCTTGTCCTGATGATCCCGGCCGCAGCATTGGCGGGTCTTCTGGACGCCCCACCCAACCTCGATGAGCTGCGGTTCTTCGCCAGCGATTTCATGAAGTTGCTGACGAAGGCGGCTTTCTGCAGCGTCCTCAGTTTTGCAGTATGCAAATTGGTCGGACGCCCTTTCCCAAGGTCGGCCCACCCAAGAGGAGTGGTCTCGTCGGCTCCGCAAGATCGAGGCCGGGAAGGCCGCACCATGGCGGCGTCCCGCGCGGCGCCGGGCAATAAGCCTGCCTCTGTCGGGAAGAAGGCTTAGGAGCGCCGATTGACCCTCAGTATCGGGAGGGCAATTGCGGCAGAGCCTTCAGCGGATTGAGCCAACGGCTTGACACCTTCGGCTTTGCATGGCGACCTCGGCCCGCCACAACGGAGGCCGCCATGCTCGCCAGACTTCGGATCGCCATTCTGGCGCTGTTGGCTTCAACGCTCGCTGCCACCGCCGCCGATCGCGTCGTCTACCTCACCTTCGACGACGGCCCGCTCAATGGCACCAGCAACGTCCTCGACGTGCTTGCTGCGGAGAAGGTGCCGGCGACGCTGTTTATGGTCGGCATGCATGTCGAGGCGAGTGCCGCCCACAAGGCTTTGCTTGCACGCGCCAAATCGCTGCCGCTGGTGACGGTCGGCAATCACAGCTACAGCCACGCCCACGACAAGTACCGTATCTTCTACGCCGACGCCGAAGGGGTGGTGGCGGACATGCTCCGCGCCAACAAGGTGCTCGGGCTCTCGCCGGTCGTGCATGCGCGCCTGCCGGGACGCGACGTGTTCCGGCTGCTCGACGTGTCCAGGGACGATCTCGGTATCGGCCATGCCGAGGATCTTCGCGAGGAGGTGGATTTCGATTTCGTCGCCGCGTCAGGCTTCGAGCTCTACGGCTGGGACCACGAGTGGGTTCATGAAGCGACCGGCAAGCCGGTGCAGAGCGTCAGCCTGCTGCTCACCGAGATCGACCACCTCTTCGGTTACGGCCGCTTCGTCGAACCGGGCAAGCTGATCCTGCTGATGCACGACGAGATGTTCCAGGACACCTTCAACGGCAACGCAAACCTTCAGGCCCCGATTTAGGGTCTTAAGCAGCGCGGCTATGTATTTGGCCACATTGCAGATTACGATGGGTAAGACGACGCCTCGCGCATAGACGAGCGTGAAAACGGTCGGCTTCTCAGCTTCCCAGGATCGCGCCCTTGATGGTGGCGATGTTGTGTTCCATCAGGTCGATATAGGTGGCGGCCGGGCCGTCGGCCGGGGAGAGCGCATCCGAATAGAGCGTGCCGCCGATCTTCAGGCCGGTCTCCGACGCGATCTGCTCGATCAGGCGCTGATTGGTGATGTTTTCCACGAACACCGCCGCCGCCTGCTCCGCCCTGATCTGGTCTATCAGTTTCGCGACATCGGCCGCTGACGGCTCTGCCTCGGTGGAAATGCCCTCGGGTGCGCGGAAAGTCAGCCCGTATTCGTGCTCGAAATACCCGAAGGCGTCGTGCGAGGTGATCACGAGCCGCTTATCCGTGGGGATAGAGGCGATCGCGTCCTTGACCTCCTTCTCCACCGCATCGAGTTTCTCGGTGTACACCGCGGCATTCGCCTTATAGGCGTCGCAGCCGGTGGCGTCTGCCGCGCAGAATGCATCGGCGACGTTGGCGACGTAGATCTTGGCGTTGGCGATCGACTGGAAGGCATGCGGGTCGATGTTTTGGTGATCTTCACCGGCTGCCTCTTCCTCGGCGAATTCCGGCTTAAACGCCAGCGGCGTGACGCCCTTCGTCAGCTCGACAACCATCGCCTGGGTGCCGCTGGTCTCGACCAGGCGCTGTAAGAACCCCTCGAAGTGCAAGCCATTGACCAGCACGACGTCGGCCTCGGCCATGGCGGTCGCGTCGGCCGGAGTCGGCTCATAGACATGCGCGTCGCCGTCGGGGCCGACCAGCGTCGTCACCGTCACCCGCTCGCCGCCGATGTTTTTCGCGAAGTCCCCGATGATCGAAAAGCTTGCCACCACCTGCAGACCCTCGCCATGCGCGGCAGCGAGGCCGAGCGGAAATGTTATAACGCTCATCAGCGCGGCGAGACGAAGCGATTTCAGCATTTGCGGTCTCCTTATCGGGAAAACTCACGCGGTGCGGTGGCGGTGTTGGCGAACGCGCGTGTTGAAAATCCCGCGCGTGCCGAACAGGATCGAGAGGCCGTAGACCGCACCGGCCGACAGGATGATCGACGGACCGGACGGCAGCGATGCGTGGTAGGACAGCAGCAGCCCGGCCGCGCAGGAGAAGAAGCCGATCGCGATCGCCAGGGCGCACATCGGCCCGACACGCGCGGTCCAGAAGCGCGCCGCCGCGGCCGGCAGCATCATCAGCCCGACCGAGAGCAGCGTGCCGAGCGCCTGGAAGCCGCCGACCAGGTTGAGCACGACCAGCCCCAGGAAGATGAAATGCACCGGCGCGCCGAGCCGGCTCACCGAGCGCAGGAACAGCGGGTCCATGCATTCCGCGACCAGCGCCCGCCAGAACACCGCGAGCGATATCAGCGTGATCGCCGAGATGCCCGCAATCAGCGACAGCGCCTCGTCGTTCAGCGCCAACACCGTGCCGAACAGCACGTGCATCAGGTCGACGCTGGAGCCGCGCAGCGACACGATCAGCACGCCGACGGCGAGCGAGATTAGGTAGAAGGCCGCCATCGAGGCATCCTCCTTCTGGATGGTGAGGTGCGAGACTGCACCCGCCGCCATCGCGACGATGACGCCGGCGATCAAACCGCCGATGGTCATAGGGATGATTTGCAATCCGTAGAGCAGGAAGCCGGCGGCCGCGCCCGGCAGAATCGCATGCGCCATGGCGTCGCCGGTGAGGCTCATGCGCCGCAGCATCAGGAACACGCCGACCGGGCAGCCCGACAGCGACAGCATCAGCGAGCCCGCCAGCGCCCGCTGCATGAAGCCGTAATCGACGAACGGTGCGAACAAAAGCTCGTACATGCCGCTCACGCCGCGTGCGAGCCGGGGCGATTGTTCCGACGCGCGTGATGATCGTGGCCATGCCCGTGGTCATGATCGTGGTGGTCGTGATCATGGTCATTGGCATCCGCGCCCGGCTCGCACCAGGGCGCGTCATCGTGCCAGGCCTCGTCGAACCGGCGCGCGCGCAACAGGTTCTCGGACCGCAGCGCCTCCGACGTATCGCCCCACGCGACCGGCTGGCGGGCGAGCAGCAGCGTCTCGGGAAAATGCTCGCGCACCAGGTTCAGATCGTGGACCACGACCATGATGGTGCGCTTCTCGCCGTGCCAGCGCTTGATCAAGGCGACGAGGTCGACCAGCGTCTTGGCGTCGATCGCGTTGAACGGCTCGTCGAGGAGGATGATTTCGGCGTCCTGCACCAGCACCCGCGCGAACAGCGCCCGCTGCAACTGGCCACCCGACAACGTGTCGATCGGCCGCTTGTCGAAACCTTCGAGCCCGACCGCCGACAGCGCCGTCGCCACTGCCTCGCGGTCCTCCGGCCGGTATCGCCCGAGCAGCCCGCGCCTCGGCCATAGTCCGAGTGAGACGAGGTCTGAGACCCGCGCCGGAAAGCTACGGTCGAGCTCGGATTGCTGCGGCAGGTAGGCGATGCGGGCGTGACGCGAGTTGACGATCTCGCCGCCCATCGGCTTCAACACGCCGACGATCCCCTTCATCAGTGTCGACTTGCCCGAGCCGTTGGCGCCGACGACTGCCGTCAACGAGCCGGTCTCGACCGCACCGGAGAGGTGATGCACGGCTGGATGCGCGTTGTAGCCGAGCGTCAGGTCGCGGAAGATCAGCGCTGGGTTCGAAGGCATTGGGGACTTCCGGACGGCGGTCATCGGATGCCAATCTGGTATGTGATGTTATTACATATGTCAACCCTGGCAGCGGCCGGCAGGGCAGGCACCAAGTGCTGAGGTGCCGATTGATGACTGGCTCATTTGCGGCCTGCCTCTGCCCGTTGCGCCACCGCTGGAGCCCGTGCCAAACGTGCCGGCGCAATCGACCGAGGCTCCTCTCTTGCCCGACACGATCACCACCGACATCGCCATCATCGGAGCCGGCATCGCCGGCGCGGGCGTCGCAGCCGAGCTGGCCGGCGACTTCGACGTCGTCCTGCTCGAGCAGGAGAGCCGGCCGGGCTACCACTCGACTGGGCGGTCGGCGGCGCTGTTCTTCCAGAACTACGGCAACGACGTCATCCGCGCGCTGTCGCGCGCCAGCCGTCCGCTCTTCACAAATGCCGATCCAGTGCTGTTTCCGAACCCGCTGCTGTCAGAACGCGGCGCGCTCATGATCGCCGACAAGGACAGCCTTCCGGCGCTGCAATCGGCGCTCGCCGCATCCGAAGGCCTGCGCGAGCTCTCGCTCGACGAGGCCTGCGCGATCGTGCCGCTACTCAGGCGCGAGCGGTTGGTTGCCGCCGCATATGAGGGCGACGCGCAGGACATCGACGTCGCCGCCCTGCATCAGGGCTTCCTTCGCAAAGCGAAGGCAGGCGGCGCGCGCCTGTTGACCGATAGCGCTCTGGCCGGCGCTCGTCCGCGTGCGGGCGGCTGGTCGATCGAGACCACGACCGCGACGGTTCATGCGTGCATCATCGTCAACGCCGCCGGTGCCTGGGCGGACCGCGTCGCCGAGGCGTGCGGGCTGAGCCCCATCGGCATCCAGCCGATGCGGCGTTCGATTGCGGTGCTGCCGCAGCCGGCAGGCATTGACCTCTCCCGCTGGCCGCTGATCGATGACGCGGCAGAGCGCTGGTATGCCAAGCCCGATGCTGGCAAACTCTACGTGTCACCGGCCGACGAGGATGCGGTCGAGCCGCACGACGCCTTCGTCGACGACATGGTGCTGGCCGAGGGCCTCGATCGCTTCCAGCAGGCGATCGACTTTCCCCTGACGCGCGTCGAGACGAGCTGGGCGGGCCTGCGCAGCTTTGCGCCGGACCGCACGCCGGTCGCCGGCTTCGACCCGATCGCCGGGAATTTCTTCTGGCTGGCGGGGCAGGGCGGCTACGGCATCCAGACCGCGCCCGCCTTGTCGAGAGTAGCAGGACAGTTGATAAGGCGCACGGCGGTTGCCGACGAGTTACAGCCGATCGTGCCGAAACTCTCGCCTGGCCGCTTTCGCCATATCTGAGTTTTTTTCGAACGAAAGAGGAAGAATATGTCCGATATCCGCCGCATCGGCGCCGGTCCGCGCATGAGCCAGGCCGTCATCCACGGCAACACCGTCTATCTCGCCGGCCAGGTCGGCCAACCCGGCGGCAGCGTCGCGCAACAGACCAGGGACATCCTCGACACGGTCGAGAAGCTGCTCGCCGAGGCCGGCAGCGCCAAGTCGAAGATCCTGCAGGCGATCATCTGGCTCGCCGACATGAGCGACTTCGCCGAGATGAACTCGGTCTGGGACAAGTGGGTCGACGGCAAGGACGCTCCAGCCCGCGCCACCGGCGAAGCCAAGCTCGCCGCGCCCGAATACAAGGTCGAGATCATCATCACGGCTGCGTTATAGCTCTCGGCCTCCCCGATCACTTTGCGAGGAAAGCGGCCGGTGCGATGTGAATTGCCATTGTTTGGCCCAACCGACAGGCGCATCTTCCGCAAGGGCAACCCTGGATGAAGACATGCAACTGGCCAACCGCGTAAAACTTTGGCTCTTCCGCACGGCGCTGGCGGCGCTGGCCCTGCTCGCCGCCGGCGCGGCGCAGGCCGAGAAGCGTGCGGCGATCGTCGTCGGCAACAGCGACTATCCGTTCGCGCCGCTCACCAATCCGCGCAACGACGCCAAGCTGATCGCCAACACGCTGACCGATCTGAACTTCGACGTCCTGCTGTTCTACGACGTCAAGAAGGCCGCGACCAAGGATCTGCGCGACGCCATCCGCGCCCATCTCACCGGCGCCGACATGGCGCTGTTCTATTATGCCGGGCACGCCGTGCAGTATGAGGGGAAGAACCTGCTGCTGCCTGTGGACACGCGCATCAAGTCGGCCAAGGAGGTCGTCGCGGACTCGGTTGCGCTCAGCGACCTGATCGACATCGTCAAGGACGATCCCGTCGGCATCAAGCTTTTCGTCCTCGACGCCTGCCGCAACAATCCGGTCGCGGCCGAGAAGGGCATGCAGCAGGGCCTCGCCTACACCGAGGCCGGCAGCGGCCAGGTGCTGCTAGCCTTCGCCACCAGCGCCGGCGAGGTCGCCTATGACGGCACCGGCATCAACAGCCCGTATTCGTCGGCGCTCGCCAACGCGCTGCAAAAGCCCGGCCTCGACGTCTACGACACGTTCCGCACCGTGCGCGGCGATGTCCGCCAGGCTACCGGAAACGGGCAGATCCCGTGGATCACCGGTTCGATCGAGACCCGCTTCGTGTTCAGGCCGGGCGCCGCCGGCGAGGATACGTCTGGGGCCGGCCAGGTGGTCGATGCTTCGGATACGGTGTCCATCGACGAGGTGCTGTGGACCTTCATCAAGGACAGCCAGAATCCGGAGGACTTCCAGGCTTTCGTCAGGGTCTTCCCGAACAGCCGCCATTCGGCGGAAGCGAACGAGAAGGCCGAGATCAAGGTCGCCGCGCTCACCAAGCGCGGACTCTACGTCAACGGCACGCTGGTCTCCAGTTCGATCGCCGAGGAGGCATCGGGCCAGTCGCGCGGCGTGGAGACGAGTGACGAGTTCATCTTCGAGCAGGCCGGCGAGCGCGCCGTGAGCGAGACGTTCCGCGTCTGGCCGAGCACGCTGCCCGACACGCAGCGCGGCATGAAGACGCTGGTCACCGACTGCGACCTCTACGCCGCCGATCCGAACGATCCGCAGCGCCAAGTGCCCGGTGTCAGCAACGGCCTCGTCAACGTTCGCGACGCGTTGCGCGCCTGCGCCTTCGCGCTCGCCGCCGACAAGGGCAATCCGCGGCTGCAGTTCCAGTTCGGGCGGGTATTGGAGATCGCCGGCCAGTATCCCTGGGCCGAGCATTTCTACGAACTTGCCGGCAAGCAGCAGTACAGCGCAGCGCTCGTCAATCTTGGCTACATGGCGCGCACCGGCATGGGCCGCGACGTCGACTACGACCGCGCCTTCGACTTCTACATGCAGGCCGCCGCCATGGGGAATCTCAGGGCGCGCACCAATGTCGGCAGCGCCTACATCAAGGGCCAGGGCGTTCCCAAGCTGCCCGAAGAAGGCATCCTCTGGTATCGGCTTGCGGCTTCGAGCGGCTGGACGAATGCGATGACGGCGCTGGGCGATTCCTACGCCAGGGGCATCGGTGTCGACAAGAACGAGACCGAGGCCGCAAAACTCTATGGCGCTGCGGCCGACATGGGCCAGATCGACGCCATGAGCAACCTGGGACGCGCTTTGATCAAGGGCGCCGGCATCGACAAGGACATCGGCCGCGGTCTTGCCTTGCTCGAGAAGGCGACCGACATGGGCAACCAGTACGCGCCGACCTTCGCGGCGCGCGTCTATCTCAAGGGCGACGACGGCGTCGCCGCCGATCCCGTGAAGGCGCGCAGCCTGCTCGAGCTATCGGCCCGCCGCGGTTTCGAGGACGCATATCTCGACCTTGCCAAGGCCTATCGCGACGGATCGTTCGGCAAGGCCGACCTGCCCCAAGCCTACTTCAACGCCACTCTCGCCGAGCGCTTCAAGGCAGACAAGGCTGACGAGCTGAGACAGGAGATCGGCAAGAAGCTGCAGCCCGAAATCCGCAAGGAGATCGAGGGCTCCGCCGATCTGTTCATCCAGCAGAACGGCAAGTGACCATGGCGGAAGCCGACGCCGGCTCCGGAGCACTCAACCGGCTGCTCGCCACGATCAGCGCTCGGCTGGCGCGTGCCGGGCGGCTGGGCGCCGGCGCAGCAGAGCCCGCAGCCCCGGCCGACGAACTCGCCTACGTGCTGTCCAACCCCACCGAGGAAGCGAAGCCGAGGACCCTCGTCGGCATGCTCGGCGAGCCCTCCGACAACGTCGCCGAGGTGATCGAGTCGGTGGCGACTGCTTGCAGGCTTCGTGGCGAGTATCCGGTAGCGCTGATGTCGAGCCTGCGGCCCGACGTGATCGCGGCGAGCACGGTCCCGATCGAGTTCATGCCCACGCACGCGCACCTCTCTTTCGACGCCGCAACCTATGAGCGTTACGTCAGGCGCCGCTGGGCGCTGATGTCGGCCAAGTGGAAGTTCGTCAGGCAGGTCGAGCTCGGCATGAGCTTCGACGACTTTCTCGAGCAGCAACTCGGCCGGGCGAGGGGGTGAGGCGGTTTGCGCGGTCGGCGCTGGCCCCCACGACGGCCTTAGGCGGTCCGCCTCTCCAATTTGCAGAGCGAACGGGGAGGATTCAGGTCGTGTCGGCGCCGCCGCCGCGGATCCTCCCCTGCGCAGCGGGGGAGGGGGACCACGCGAAGCGTGGTGGAGGGGGCCACATGCAACTCAACTTGCCTATGTCCGCGCCAGCGCCTGGTGCAGCGGGCGATCGGCTCGCACCGAAAATACCAGCTGCTCGATGGCGCGGGCCGCTTCCGCCGCACCGTCGACGAAGGTCAGGCGAGCGGCGCGGCGCCGCACCTCGTTGCGGAACTCCTCCGACATCGCGGTGTCGATGACCGACCTTGCCCGCGACGCCTCCGAGGCGCGAAGACGAAGGCCAAGCCCCGCGCTCTGCGCATAAGTCGCCCTCAGATTCTGGTCGTCCATCTCGGGCGACTGGTTGGGCACGAAAATCGCGGGGACGCCGCCATAGACGCATTCGTGGAACGCGTTGTAGCCGGCATTGCTGATCATCAGGTCGATCGCACCGAGGTAGTCCGCGACAGGATAAAGCGCGCGGCGAACGATACCCTCCGTCATATGGGATGGTCGGGCGAGCGGGTTGTCGATCTGCAGGAGCTGCACTCCCCTGCCGAGCAACTCGCCGGCGATCGCTTGCGGCAGGTCGTCATAGTCGAAATTGCGTTGCGATCCGAGTTGCAGGGCGGCCGTGAACCGCTGCGGGTCGAGACCGAGCTTTTGCGCGGCTTCCTCCCGCGGCAGGCCCGCTCCCGGTCGGGTCAGCAGGATCGGCCCGACGGCCGTGACCGGTCCGGGCATCCAACGGGTGGGACCGTAGTCTTCGTCCTGTGCCAGCTCGCCGGGCTCGATGACTATGTCGAACGGGCTCTGCTGTTCGGGCGTGAGGGCATGCCCGACGCGCCACATCGCGCGGCGCACCCAGATCCAGGCGATGTCCGGCCTGACCGCTGCGACGTCGAGGAGTCCCGGGAAGGGATAAGTGCCATCGAACACGACGGCCGCGACTTCGAAGCACTCGATCGCGGCAAGCAGTTCCTGGGAATAGGCGCTGTTCCAGCTCTCGTCGGTGACGCCGAGCTTGACCGGCCAGGGAATGTAGTCGGCGTGATGACCACGCTGGCTGATCAGGTGCGAGCCTGCCGAGCGCGTGACGAAGACCGGCTCGACGTCGGCCGACACACGCTCGGCGATCGCCATCAGCCGCGTGATGTGGCCGAGCCCGATTCCGTTGGTCGCGACGAACAGCATGCGCCGCTTGGCCGCGATCCGTGACGGCCGCGCGGTAACCGGCGCCGGGCCGGACGAGCACGCACCGGTTCCCTCTTGCCGGCCGATCATCCGCGGCAGTTCCAGCCCGTCGCAAAGTTCGGCTATCCGGTTCTTGTAAGTGTGGAGCGAGAACTTCCGCTCGATTAGCTTGCGTGCCGCGCCGGCCTGCCTCGCATATGCCTCAGGCGACTCAAGAAAGCGCTCCACCGTTTCCAGCACGCCAGCCGGCTCGGTGTAGACGGCGCCGTCCTCGAACAGGGATTCATAGGAAGGGTCGAGGATTGTGACCAGGCCGCTGGCCATCGCCTCGGCGATCCCCACGCCGAACGATTCCACCCATCGCCTGCTGTGGAAGTAGACGTAGAAGTCGAGCCCGGCGAGGAAACCGGATGCGTCATCGGAGAACGGCAAAAGCTGCCAGTTCGCGCCGAGCCACGGTTGCATCTCGTCCGGAATCCCGCCGAGCGCACGAATGACGAGGTTTTTGCGGTCGGGATAGGCCGCGAGCAATTCCTCGGGACTGTCGGGCCACTTCACCGCCGCTGGCCGCGAATGCCGGCCGAGCACCGCCGACCCTGCCGGTGGCGGCCGATCGCGGCCCTTCCATTCCGCGGGGTCGACCATGTTGAAGAGGTCGTGCGGCAGCAGTTTCGGTTTGCTCGCACCCAGGCCGTCGAACTGCGCGCGGACCTTGGGTCCGATCGGAGCGAACGTGACCGGCGCGCCGAACATCCGCTCCAGGTTCCGTTCGACGGCGCCGAGATCGTACTGCGGCGTCCATAGCCCGTCGAACGGCGCGTGATGGACGACGCAAACCACGTGGCGCGGCCGGATCCGCACCGGCCGGTCGGGCATATGCTCGAACACTTGCGGATGGTTGGCGAGGAGGATGTCGCAGCTCGCGGCCTCGTCGCCGGTCAGCCAGGGAACCGCGAGCTCGTCGATCAATCGGGCGACACGCGGCTCGAATGGAGGGATCGGCCGCTCGGTTCGGCCGATGAACGGCAGCAGCGCCACATTCAACCCGGCTTGCCGCGCAGCTTTCAGCTCCGTGCGCAAGGCCGACGACGTGCCGCCGCGATACCTCGGGTTGGCGGCGTGGATGATGTCGAAATGCACGGCGGACGTTACGCCCGACGATAGTTGCCGCCGACCGGCGCCTTCGCGACATCCGTCACGCGCGCTGCGTCCATCGCGATCAGTACGGCTTCAAGCCGCCGCCCGGCTTGGGCTTCGGCGATTTCGGCACGTTGCGCACGACCACCGGCTTCCGCTGGGCGAGCGCGCTCAGCTTTTCGGTAGCGGCCGGAACGTAGCAGCTTCGCGGATAGGCATTGATGAAGTCGCGATAGGCTCTGGCCGTGTTGACCTGCCGTGCGTTTCGCCATGCGCCGGCTTCGGCCTGGGTCGGCGGCCTGGTGTAGCAGCTCGCTGCGCTGCCGGGCGGCACGTTGTAGCCAGCCGGCACGCACGCCGCCAGCAACAGGGATCCCAGGATCGAGAGGCGCCTCAGCATGTCCGCTTCCATGGCTTGCGCAGACGCAACGTAAGCCCGACGAAGCGAGCTAAGTCAATGCGGCAGCGTGTAACAGATGTAACAGTGGGCGTGGCTCAGCTCGGCGTGAATCTCGCCACGAGCGTATGGCTGTCGCCGGCGTAGGTGAGCCTTACAGCTGTCACCGGATGCTCGGCGCTCCAGGTGCGGCGCTCGATGACGAGGCAAGGGCTGCCGGTGGGAACCTCCAGCCCTGCGGCTGTCCGGGCGTCCGCCGATGTCGCCGAAATCCTGTGCTCGGCCGTGCTCCATGGCACGCGCTCCACCAGCCAGGGTCCCGGTGCGATCTCGGCAAAATTTTCGCCAGCAGCCTCGGGCACCGCGGCGAGGTTGATCAGCCGCTCCTCCAGGCAGAACGGCATCCTGCCGGCGAAGTGCCGGCACGTGAGCTCGATGACGCTGCGCCGCGGCTCGACGTCGAAGCCGAGCCCGTTGCCCGTCCCCATGCGTCGCTCTCTGCGCTCGACAAGCTCGTACCGGTAGGGCCGGCCGAGCGCCTGCACTTCGGTCCGGATGTCATGGATTTCCAGAATCGCCGCCTGCGAGCGCGGCTCGGCGACGAAGCTGCCGGAGCGCCGCCTCCGCACGATCAGGCCATCGCGATGCAGCTCGGCCATCGCCTTGTTTACGGTCATGCGCGAGCATTGATATTCGGTAGCCAGCTCGTGCTCGAACGGGATGCGGGTGCCCGGCGGCCAGTCGCTCGACACGATCTTCTCTCTGATGTCGGAGAGGATGCGCTGGTGGAGCGAGAGGGGAACGGCGTCCACCGGTCAGCTCTCGGCGAGCTGGCGCATGACGGCGCGAAAGACTGCGGCGATTGAGTCTCGCCTGACATGGCGGCCGTGCTCGACCAGTTTGCGGCCTCGCGCCCAGACGCAATCCACCTTGGCGCCGTTGGCGAAGATCCAGGCGTCGAGGATCGCGTCGCCGGCTTTGCCCGCGAGCGTCGGATGATCGGGGTCGAGCGCGACGAGGTCGGCCGCGTGGCCGGCGACGATGCCGCTCGGACCTGCGCCCAACGCTGCCGAACCGCCCACGAGCGCCGCCTCGAACAGGCGGCGTCCCGTCGAGCCCTTCTCGCGACCGAGGACGTTGCGCTGGCGATGCGCCAGGCGCTGCGAGTATTCGAGCTGCCTAAGCTCGTCGGTCACGCCGATCAGCACGTTGGAATCGGAGCCGATGCCGAAACGTCCGCCGGCATGCAGGAAGCGGCGCGCCGCAAACGTGCCGTCGCCGAGGTTGGCCTCGGTGACGGGGCAAAGGCCGGCAGTCGCACCGCTCCAGGCAAGAGCGTCGGTCTCGGCGTCGGTCATGTGGGTGGCGTGGATCAGGCACCAGCGGCGATCCACCGGCGCGTTGGCGAGCAGCCACTCAACCGGCCGCGCGCCCGACCAGGCGACGCAGTCCTCGACCTCCTTCACCTGCTCGGCCACGTGGATGTGGACCGGCGCCTCGCCTGCGAGCGGCGCCACTTCGTTCAACTCGTCAGGCGTTACGGCACGCAGACTGTGCGGCGCGATTCCGACGACGGCGCGGTCGAGCTTCGCCGTCGCGTGCCGGCTGGCTTCCAGCAGGCGGGCAAAACTGTCGACGTCGTTGATGAAGCGGCGCTGGCCTTCGTTGGGCGCCGCGCCGCCGAAGGTCGAATGCGCGTAGAACACCGGCAGCAGCGTCAGCGAGACGCCGGTGACCCACGCGGCCGCCGCAATCCGCTCGGCCATCTCGCCGATGTTGGCGTAGGGCTGCCCGTCACGATCGTGGTGGAGATAGTGGAACTCGCCGACGCGGCAGAAACCCGCCTCCAGCATCTCGACATAGAGCTGGCTGGCGACCGCCTCGACCTGGGTCGGCGTCATCGCCAGCGCGAAGCGGTACATCACCTCGCGCCAGCTCCAGAAACTGTCGGTCGAATCGCCGCGCGTTTCAGCCAACCCCGCCATGCCGCGCTGGAAGGCGTGGCTGTGCAGGTTGGCCATCGCTGGAATCACGATCGCATAGCGCTCGTCGCCCGGCTCTGCCTTAGCGCCGCGCGCCACCGCGACGATGTCGGCGCCTTCGACCCGGATGCGCGCGTCGTCGACCCAGCCGTCGGGCAGCAGCGCCTGCGATGCGAAGATCGTCGTCATTCCGACCATCAGACTCCACTTGCAACCTTCGTTGATATGTATATACATATTCGCGTTCATAGCAAATCGGAAAAGAGTCGATGGCGACCGGCGAGCAGGAAATTCGCCCAAGGATCTGGCGCAACGCACGTCTCACCACCTTTGCCCAATCCATGCCTGGCCTGGGCCTGGAAGAGCACGGCGCAATTGCCGCCCGCGATGGCAAGATTGTCTACGCCGGCCCTGACTCCCAGCTTCCCGAGGAAGCGCGCCGCGGCGCCGAGATCATCGACTGTCAGGGCCGCTGGATCACGCCCGGCCTGATCGACTGCCACACCCATCTCGTCTTTGCCGGCAACCGCGCCAACGAGTTCGAGATGCGGCTTGCCGGCGCGACGTATGAGGAAGTGGCGCGGGCAGGGGGCGGCATCGTCTCCTCGGTCAGGGCGCTGCGCGCGGCGAGCGAGGACCAGCTCGTCGCCGAAACCCTGCCGCGGCTCGACGCGCTTCTCGCCGAGGGCGTCACCACGGTCGAGGTCAAGTCGGGCTACGGCCTCGATCTCGCCAGCGAGGCAAAGTCGCTGCGCGCCGCTCGCCGGCTCGGCGCCGAGCGCGCGGTTGGCGTAACGACCACCTTCCTCGGCGCCCATGCACTGCCGCCCGAAGCCAATGGCGACAAGGACAGGTACATCGCGAAGGTGGCGCAGGAGATGCTGCCGACCATCGCGGGCGAGGGGCTCGCCGATGCCGTGGACGGCTTCTGCGAGGGCATCGCCTTCTCGCCCGAGCAGATATCAGAGGTTTTCTCTGCGGCGAAGAAGCTCGGCCTGCCGGTGAAGCTGCATGCCGACCAGCTTTCGAACCTCTATGGTGCAGCGCTCGCGGCGAGCTACGGGGCGCTGTCGGCCGATCACCTCGAATACACGGACGAGGCGGGCGCCGCGGCGATGGCTGCGGCCGGCACGGTCGCGGTGCTGTTGCCCGGTGCCTTCTATTTCATCCGCGAGGAGACGAAGCCGCCGGTAGATCTGTTCCGCCGTCACGGCGTGTGCATGGCCGTCGCCACCGACAGCAATCCCGGGACCTCACCGCTGACCTCGCTGCTGCTCACCATGAACATGGCGGCGACCTTGTTCCACATGACGGTCGACGAGTGTCTGGCTGGCGTCACCCGCGAGGCCGCGCGAGCGCTCGGCATGCTCGGCGAGACCGGCACGCTCGAGCCCGGCAAATCCGCCGACCTCGCGATCTGGAACGTCGAGCGTCCTGCCGAGCTGGTCTATCGCATCGGCTTCAACCCGCTTCATTCTCGCGTCTGGAGAGGCAATTGACGACACTCACCCTTCGGCCCGGCAGGGCGCGGCTCTCCGACTGGCAGGCGATCCACGAGGGCGCCGGCATCGCGCTCGACCCGTCGTGCCGGGAAAAAGTCGCGGCCGGGGCCGCTGCGGTCGCGAAGATCGTTGCGAAGGGCGAGCCCGTCTACGGCATCAATACCGGCTTCGGGAAGCTTGCCAGCGTGCGCATCGCGGCCGAGGACGTCGAGACCTTGCAGCGTAACCTGATCCTTTCGCATTGCTGCGGCGTCGGCGATCCGCTGAAACCCGAGATCGTGCGGCTGGTGATGGCGCTGAAGCTCGGTTCGCTCGGGCGCGGCGCGTCGGGCGTGCGGCTGGAGACGATCGACCTGATCGAGGCGATGCTGGCGCACGACATCCTGCCTGTCATACCGGAGAAGGGATCCGTCGGCGCCTCGGGCGATCTCGCGCCGCTCGCTCACATGACCGCGGCGATGATCGGCGTCGGCGACGTCGTCGTTGCCGGCCAGCGCATGCCCGCGTCGGCCGCACTGGCGAAGGCAGGCCTGAAGCCGATCGTGCTTGCCGCTAAGGAAGGTCTGGCGCTGATCAACGGCACGCAGGTGTCGACTGCGCTGGCGCTGGCCGGCCTATTCCGCGCCCACCGCGCCGCACAGTCGGCGCTCATCACCGGCGCGCTGTCGACCGATGCGGCGATGGGCTCATCCGCGCCGTTCCATCAGGAGATCCACGAATTGCGCGGCCATCGCGGCCAGATCGATACCGCCGCCGCCCTGCGCGCGTTGCTGAAGGGCTCCGAAATCCGCGACAGCCATCTCGAGGGCGACGAGCGCGTGCAGGATCCCTACTGCATCCGCTGCCAGCCGCAGGTCGACGGCGCCGCGCTCGATGTCTTGCGCATGACGGCGCGCACGCTGGAGACCGAGGCCAATGCGGTGACCGACAACCCGTTGGTGCTGGCCGACGGCTCGGTCGTGTCCGGCGGCAACTTCCATGCGGAGCCGGTCGCCTTTGCCGCCGACCAGATCGCGATTGCGGTCTGCGAGATCGGCGCCATCGCCCAGCGCCGGATTGCGCTCTTGGTCGACCCGGCGCTGTCCTTCGGCCTGCCGGCCTTCCTCGCCAAGAAGCCGGGGCTGAACTCCGGCCTGATGATCGCGGAGGTCACGTCCGCAGCGCTGATGTCGGAAAACAAGCAGATGTCGCATCCGGCCTCGGTCGATTCGACGCCGACCTCCGCCAACCAGGAGGACCACGTCTCCATGGCCTGCCACGGCGCCCGGCGGCTGCTGCAGATGACCGCCAACCTCGCCGGCATCATCGGCATCGAGGCCATCACCGCCGCGCAAGGCGTCGACCTGAGGACCCCGCTGAAGACGGGGATCGAACTGATCAAGGCGCACGCCGCGATCCGCGCCGTTGTGCCGGCGCTGGAAGTCGATCGTTACATGGCGGACGAACTCGCGGCTGCATCGGTACTGGTGCTGGGCGGAAGCCTGAACGCGAGCGTCTCGGCGGAGCTGCTGCCGGCATTGGTGGAGGCATAGGATGCCGCCTGTCGAAATCCACCGCGGCTCCTCGCCCGTTGTGCTCGGCCTGCCGCACACCGGCACCGACGTTCCGGGCGACATCAATGCTCGGCTGAACGAGCGGGGCCGTCTCCTCACCGACACCGACTGGCATATCCATCGCCTCTATGACGGCCTGCTCGCCGACGCCTCGACGGTGCGCGCCACCTTCCATCGCTACGTCATCGACGCCAATCGCGATCCCACGGGAAAGAGCCTCTATCCCGGCCAGAACACTACCGGCCTGGTGCCGCTCACCGATTTCGACGACCGCCCAATCTGGGAGGAAGGGGCCGAGCCGGACGATGCCGACATCGCCGCCCGTCTCGCTGCGTTCCATCGCCGGTACCATGACGCGCTTGCCGCCGAGATCGCGCGCGTGAAAGCCAAGCACGGCGTCGCGATCCTCTACGATTGCCATTCGATCCGCTCGGTCTGCCCGTTCCTGTTCGAGGGCAGGCTGCCCGACTTCAACATCGGGACCAATGACGGCCTGAGCTGCGCGCCTGAGATCGAGGCTGCGGCCCGCGAAATCTGTGCCGCGGCGCCAGGCTACAGCTCGGTCGTCAATGGCCGCTTCAAGGGCGGCTGGACGACGCGCCACTATGGCCGTCCCGCCGACGGCGTGCACGCCATCCAGATGGAGTTGACCCAGTCGACCCATCTCGACACCGAGGCGCCGCCCTTCGCCTACTCGCCGGCGAAGGCAGAGCGCCTGCGCGAGCATCTGCAAACGCTGTTGCGGGAACTGGAGCGCATCGCTCGACTGCTGGACGGGGCGCGGCCGTGAAACGATTGGCGCTCGCAACCTCGCTGCTGGTGATCCTCGCTGGGTCCGCTTCAACAACCGAAACGGCGCTAAAGCACGCCGAGATTTTGTCGACGCTCACAGGTGCAACGGTTGCTGGTCCGGATTGGACGCAGACCTTCGACAAGGGCGGCGCCACGACCTACGTCGCTGCCGGCAAGCAGTCCGTGGGCCGGTGGGATGTGCAGGGCGATCAATACTGCTCCATGTGGCCGCCCTCCGACCAATGGTCCTGCTACGCGGTGACGGCGGAGGTCGTGACGGGAGAGACAACGATTACCTGGATTGCCACGGATGGCTCTCGCGAGGCGGGCCATCTTCTCACCAAGGGACAATGACGTCATGACCAGCAACCCGCGCCACAATATCCGAGAAGTCCGCGCCCCGCGCGGCGATCAGCTCTCAGCCCGTTTCTGGACCACGGAAGCGCCGATGCGCATGCTGATGAACAACCTCGATCCCGAAGTTGCCGAGAATCCGAACGAGCTCGTGGTGTACGGGGGCATCGGCCGTGCCGCACGCACCTGGAACGATTTCGACCGCATCGTCTCCTCCCTGAAAACTCTTGGTGAGGACGAGACGCTGCTGGTCCAGTCGGGCAAGCCGGTCGGCGTCTTCCGCACCCATCCCGATGCCCCGCGCGTCCTGATCGCCAACTCCAACCTGGTGCCGCACTGGGCCGACTGGGCGCATTTCCACGAGCTCGATCGCAAGGGCCTGATGATGTACGGCCAGATGACGGCCGGCTCGTGGATCTACATCGGCACCCAAGGCATCGTGCAGGGCACCTACGAGACTTTCGTGGAGGCCGGCCGCCAGCACTATGGCGGCAACCTCAGGGGCAAGTGGATCCTGACCGCCGGCCTTGGCGGCATGGGCGGCGCGCAGCCGCTCGCAGCTGTGATGGCCGGCGCCTGCTGCCTTGCCGTGGAATGCGATCCCGATCGCATCGATTTCAGGCTGCGCACCAAATATGTCGACGAGCGTGCCAATTCCATCGACGAGGCGCTCGCCAAGGTCGAGCGCTGGACGAAGGCGGGTGAGGCGAAGTCGGTCGGCCTCGTCGGCAACGCAGCCGACGTGGTGCCGGAGCTGTTCCGCCGCGGCATTCGCCCCGACATCGTCACCGACCAGACCTCCGCCCACGACCCGCTCAACGGCTATCTGCCGAAAGGCTGGTCGCTCGGCGAGTGGCGCGCGAAGCGTACCGGCGATCCCAAGGCGGTCGAGAAGGCCGCCCGCGCGTCGATGCGCGAACATGTCGAGGCGATGGTCGCGTTCTGGAACGCCGGCGTCCCGACGCTCGACTACGGCAACAACATCCGCCAGGTCGCCAAGGACGAAGGGCTCGAGAACGCCTTCGCCTTCCCCGGATTCGTGCCGGCCTACATCCGCCCGCTGTTCTGCCGCGGCATCGGCCCGTTCCGCTGGGCAGCACTGTCGGGCGATCCCGAGGACATCTACCGCACCGACCAGCGCGTCAAGGAGATGACGCCGGGCAACACGCATCTGCACAACTGGCTCGACATGGCGCGGCAGCGGATCAGCTTCCAGGGCCTGCCGGCGCGCATCTGCTGGGTCGGCCTCGGCGACCGCCACCGGCTCGGCCTCGCCTTCAACGAGATGGTCGCCAAGGGCGAGCTCAAGGCGCCCGTCGTCATCGGCCGCGACCACCTGGATTCCGGCTCCGTCGCCTCGCCCAATCGCGAGACCGAGGCCATGAAGGACGGCTCCGACGCCGTCTCCGATTGGCCGCTGCTCAACGCGCTGCTCAACACGGCGTCCGGCGCGACCTGGGTGTCGCTGCATCACGGCGGCGGCGTCGGCATGGGCTTCTCGCAGCACGCCGGCATGGTGATCGTGGCCGACGGCACGCCTGAGGCGGCGAAGCGGCTGGAGCGCGTGTTGTGGAACGACCCGGCCACCGGCGTCATGCGCCACGCCGACGCCGGCTACGACATCGCCCTCGACTGCGCGAGAGAGCACCAGCTGAACTTGCCGGGGATATTGGGGTGAGGGCGGGTCGCATTTGGCGGCAGCATGTTGGGCGACGCTGATGCCCTACGACGCCCCCCTTCTGTCCTGCCGGACATCTCCCCCTCAAGTGGGGAGATTGGACGGCCGTCTTGGTTTCGCCAATCGCAAACATCTCAGGTTGGCGAAACCCTCAGAGACAGCCGATCTCCCCACTTGAGGGGGAGATGTCCGGCAGGACAGAGGGGGGCGCGACGTCCGCCAACCTCGCCTGACCGATGCGTATCCTCCGCACCAAAAGCTATCGCCGCATGCCGTGGAAGAATGGCAGCGGCGTCACGACCGAGATCGCCGTCTTTCCCGATGGCGCTGGCCTCGACGATTTCGGCTGGCGCATCAGCATGGCGCAAGTCGCCAGCGATGGTCCGTTCTCGCTGTTCCCCGACATCGACCGCACGCTCGCGGTGCTGGAGGGGGAGGGGATCATCCTCGAAAGCGAAGGCCAGACGCCTGCCACACTCGCCCGCACCTCACCACCGCTTTCGTTCGCGGCGGATCGACCAACCTTGGCGCGACTTGTCTCTGGGCCAATCGTCGACCTCAATGTCATGACGCGTCGCGGCCAATTCGCCCACAAGGTCGAGCGGTTAGCCTCGGGAGCGAAAGTTCAGCGTGATGCCGAGCTCACGCTTGTCTTTAACGCGGCCGGCACTGCAACCGTCGTCTTGAGAGAGGAGCGCGCCGTGCTCTCTCGGCACGACGCAGCCGTTTTCGATACTGCCTGCACCATCGACTGCGGTGAGACCGCCGAAACCTACCTCGTCACGCTGCTGCCGGTTTGAACCCTCACGCCGCCTCGCTCGGCACCGAGCGCGCAATCCGCCGCACTTCCTCGTCGTTCAGCAGCCCGCCAGCCCTGAGCAGCGCAGCGAAGCGGCCGTTGCTGGTGGCGAGCTCGTCGAAGCGCCCGCTTTCCACGATACGGCCCTTGTCGAGGAAGATGATGCGGTCGGCGTCCCTCACCGTGGTCAGCCGGTGGGCGATGATGAACGTCGTGCGGCCGTGGCGCAGCTGGTCGATCGCCTGCTTCACCCGCGCCTCGGTCTCGACGTCCAGAGCGCTGGTCGCTTCGTCAAGCACCAGGATCGGTGCGTTCTTGAGGATAGCGCGGGCAAGCGCGATGCGCTGGCGCTCGCCGCCTGAAAGCTGTGCGCCCCGCTCGCCGACGACCGAATCGTATCCCGAGCTCTTGGCCAGGATGAAATCGTGCGCCGAAGCGGCCGCGGCCGCAGCATGGACCTCGTCGTAGCTAGCCTCCGCGCAGCCGATGCGGATGTTCTCTTCGATCGAGCGGTTGAACAGCCCGGCATCCTGGAAAACGGTGGCGATCGACTGGCGCAGCGAGCGGCGCGAGACAGTGCGCGTATCGATGCCGTCGATCAGGATGCGGCCCTCGCTCGGATCGAACACGCGCTGCAAGAGGTTGATGACCGTCGTCTTGCCTGCGCCGGTCGGGCCGACGATGGCAACGGTCTCGCCGGCATGAGCCTCGAAGCTGATCTCGCGTACGCCGTGGCCGGAATTCGGGAACGAGAATCCGACCTGCTCGAAGCGGACATGGCCGGTGACGTTGGAGAGGTCGCGCAAGCCTTTGGGCTCCTCGGTCTCGATGAAGGAATCCTCGAGCCGGAAGAAGTCGTCCAGCCGGGCGCGGGCGTCGGACACCTGGTTGACGAAGGCACTGATCTGGTCGAGCCGGCTGATCAGCAGCGCCGCGAAGCCGGTGAACGCGATGATGTCGCCGATCCTGAGGTCGCCATAGGTGACGAGATAGGCGCCGATCAAAAGCACCGCCATCATCGAGATACCGGAGGCGAGTCGATGCAGGGCAGACGCCAGCGCCCACCAGTCGAGAACCGGGTTCTGTGCCGAGATCAGGTCGCGAGTGAACTGCTTCAGCGCGCGCGTCTCCTCGGAGATGCGGTTGTAGCTCTGCAGCACGGTGACGTTGCTGACCGAGTCGCTGACCAGCGAGAAGACGCGATGGTAGTGGCCCTCGACCGAGGCCTGGCCGCGCTTGGTCTTGTGCATCACCAGCCGCCCGATGGCGACATAGGCGATGCCGAGCAGCAGGAGAACGCAGGAGAGCCTGAGATCGAGCGAGATTGCGGCCGGGATGAGCAGGACCAAAGCCACCGCAGTGGTCAGGTGCTGGCGCATGAATTCGAGCCACAGCCCGAACAGCGCCTCGACGGCGCGCAGCAGCGTGTGCTGCACGTGCGAGGTGCCGCGCTGGTGGTGCCAGGCGAGCGGCATCGAGATCACCCGCTCGAAGGATTCGACCAGCACGCCGGCGCGCCGCTCGTGCGCCAGGCGGTCGGAGCCGCGAGCGATCAGCACGTAGGCGACGATGTTGAAGGTCGCCAGGCTGGCCCATAGCCAGAGATTGACGGTCAATCCGCTCTTCGCCGAGATCGAGTCGATGATGCGGCCGAACAGCATCGGTTCGGCGATCGTTACGAAGGCAAGGACGACGTTGGCCGCGCTGATGAGAAGGACCCGGTTCTTGACCGGCGCGAGGTGCTGAAGGGCTCTGAAGTAGATCGCGAACAAAGACACTGGTGTTACCCTCGCGGGAAAGCTAAATTGTGCACTGCACTATCGAAAACCCCTATCGCCCGACGCGCCGCATTACAATGCTTCGGCAGGCGAAACGTTTCCTTCGGGTTGGACACGATTTGAGTACGCACGTTTACGTCCCGTGATCGCCTAACCATCTGAAATTAAAGAAAAATGATGGTGGTTTGGCGAAACTGTGACCGGCGCTGCCGCAAGGGTGCGACGAAAGCGCCGGGTCGGGCGGCCAAAAGGCCGCCGAGCGGCGCTTAAGCTATCGATTCCTACCGCAGTGCGACACTGAGCCGCACGGTCAGGCGACTTTGACCTTTACCGCGACCTCGCCGCCGCCGTTCGACAGGGAGAAGGAGGCGGACTCCAGTTGCCTGCCGTCGACCTCGACGACGGGTTCGGCCCGTCCCGGTTCGCGCTCCACCGTAATCCGGTAGGTGGCGTCGCCGAGCTTGAGAGTCGCCGCAAAGCCGTTCCATGCCGGGGGCAATGCAGGCTTCACAGTGATCGTGTTGCCGCGCTTCCTGATGCCGAGGATGCCTTCGACGGCGCAACGGTAGAGCCAGCCCGCCGAGCCCGTGTACCAGGTCCAGCCGCCGCGCCCGGCGAGCGGGCCGACGGAGTAGACGTCGGCAGCCACCACGTAAGGCTCGACGCGGTAGCGGTCGGCCGCCTCGCGGTCGAGCGCGTGGTTCACCGGATTGAGCATCGAGAAGCAGCGCCAGGCTTCGTCGACGAGGCCGAGTTTGGCGAGCGCCAGCACGAACCAGATGGCGCCGTGCGTATACTGCCCGCCATTCTCGCGCACCCCGGGCGGATAGCTCCTTATGTAGCCTGGGTCGTGCTCGGTCTTGTCGAAGGGCGGCGTGAACAGCTTCACGATCTGCAGCTCTTCGTCTACCAGCATCGTCGTCGCCGAGCGCATGGCAGTCAGCGCCCGCTCCTGGCCGCCTTCGCCCGACAGAACGCTCCACGCCTGCGCGATCGCGTCGATACGGCACTCGTCGGAGAGATGCGAGCCGAGCGGGGTGCCGTCGTCATAGCTGCCGCGCCGGTACCAGGCGCCATCCCAGCCTGCAGACTCCAGCGACTTCTTGAGGTTCTTGGCGTGCTTGCGCCAAGCCTCGGCGCGCGTCTTATCCTCCTGCGCCTTGGCATGCACGCGGAAGTCGGTGAGCGCTTTCCAGCACAGTGGGATCCGAAGCTTGGAATTCACGTGACTTGAAGTCGCGGC